>Ga0181416_1000451_pt1 | contig 10534 bp, 7 predicted proteins | sample 39SPOviralmetaG_FD_130141 | JGI IMG/M metagenome (GOLD analysis project Ga0181416, IMG submission 130141) | Marine viral communities from the oligotrophic San Pedro Time Series (SPOT) site, San Pedro Channel, CA, USA - 39 SPOT_SRF_2013-01-16 | ecosystem: Environmental > Aquatic > Marine > Strait... | reverse complement strand
ATTTTTTAAAGAATCACCCAAAACTGTAGAAATGTTTATACGAAACGATAATGAAGCGCCCATAAAACAATTTTTTATGCATGATATAGATAATCTATTGGAAAAATATGAACCAGGATTACCTAAAATGAAACCAGATGTATTAGAACAGATTAAAGTTCTAAAAAAACAAAGAGAGGAACTTATAAAGAGAGAAGAAGAAAAATTATTAAATGGACCAATTCTAATGGATAAAGGCGATGGTACCCCCCCTGTTAAATTAAATAATCAGGAAATAGTTAAATTAATACAATCACAAAAAACAGATATTATAAATCTTACTAATGAGATTAAACGCCTCAACGAAATATCGAAACCTATAATGTTGAGATCGACACCAGATAGTGATCCTAAGCCATTATCATCAGAATCTATCGTACAATTACTTCATGGGCAGATTAATGAAATAAACAATTTAAAAAATTTATATGAATTAGAAAAACAAAAACATATTAATGATGTTAATCAGCTTCAACAGATAATTAATACTATGGAAAAAAAGTTGATTGAACTAAAATAGATTCATTTGGTAATATTCATCTATGATTACATACTAATAAATATCTAATCATATTAATCTATATCATCTCCATAATCTTCAATTAATATAGCAGTTTCTTTCTTAACTGTTCTATCTAGATATCGATACATACGTTTTATATCTAATTTCGATATATTATACGACTCAAATAAAGTTTCTACTATATTTAATAAGTCAATATTATTACAAAAATCTCCGTGACAATATAATCGCAATTCTTGAAATAATGTAATAATATCCTTTTTATCCATATCTAATAGTTGTGTTATATTATAAATAAAAATCATATTATTATATTCCGTTGAATATTTGGTTAATACCTTTGTAAATCGTATATCACCAATATATTTACTATCAACATTTATTTTATCATGAAATAATTTATTATTTGAAAATGTTTTTATTAATGAACTCATTTCATTAAATTGCCAAATTTGTTTCTGGAATGTAATTCGATCGATATAATCAGCAAAACAAATGTTAGTTAATATTTGATAATATAATGGATATGTAATCTGTATATCAGTATGCGATAGAATATCTACCAAATTTTCATGCCATAATAAAGCTACTATGGTTCTATCTGTTTCATTCATAAAATATTCATGATCCTTAAAAGGTATATTTTTGGTTAACAATGTTTGTGTTATTTTTTTAGAATCTTCATCATACAATTTAGTTCGAAATAATTCAAGTAATCTACCATTTTTTATAATGTCTGGAGATTTTTGAATAGATTTACATACAAATCTCAATTTTCGTAAATCACCCTGAATATACTGTTGAATAACACTTTGGTGAGATGTATGTAAAGTTTTATAATCCGGTATTACTATAGATAATATATTACCTATTTGCGCATATGTTGGTTTATTCAATTCATAAACATTACATACCTTCATTAGTTCTTTTATTTTTTTATCTATATAAAAATTGCCAATACAAATAATTGGTATCGTACATTTGTTCTCTAATCTTTGCTTTTTTGTTTTCTTTTGTCGAATTAATTTAATTAATGCAGTTATACCACCTTTATCACCATTATTCATTCCATCAATTTCATCCATTACTATAGCTATTTTACGTACTGTTCGTGTAAACATATCCAGCACATTTCGATTTGATACATTATTACTAGTTATTGTTTCAAATAAAGCCTTATTTCGAACATCCCCTGCGTCGTATTTTATCATATCATAATTCATTTTTTTTAAGATATTTACAATAAATTCTGTTTTTCCACTACCTGGGGTACCATAGATATATATCCCTCTTTTATATGTTATATCATCCTTTCTTTTATCAAATTCTAATAAATGGTTTTCTATATCTAATGATATTTGTTTGCGATTAAACACCGCATTTATATCAATATCATCCATTATATAAATATATATTTATTATTTCTAATTTGTTTCAAACGAATAATATTATATAATTCATAATATTATTGTGAAATATGATGCAATATACACATTTTGTGGGTTTATCTTCCAAATGAACTGAAATCAGCTGTTCGTGGCATAAATTCGGTTGATTCACGATCTTTCAACTGACCGGTATAAGTAAATTCATCCGCTGCACGTCCATTTCTATTTTGTTTTAATATCATACCATTTTGACCGCCGTTTTGGCCGCCATTTTGTCCACCATTTTGCCCACCATTTTGCCCACCAGTAGGAATTAGTCCGGTTGCAGCATCTACAGTACTACCCAATACATTTCCAACTGCACCAACTGCACCACCTACTGCATTTCCTGCTGCATCAAAAACACCACCTACTGCATTGCCAGTTGCGCCAAATGCACTATTTATTACATTTCCAGCTGCATCTAATGTTTTACCTGCCACATTTCCAGTTGCACCTACTGCACCACCTACAACATTTCCAGCTGCATCAAATGTTTTACCTGCTACATTTTCAGTTGCTCCAACTGCGTTATTTATTACATTTCCGGTAGTATCAAATGTTTTACCTGCTACATTTCCTGTTGTACTTACTACCCCAGTTAATATATTTCCGGCAGAATCAAATGTATGTCCTACAATTTGACTGGATTCTGATATTATATCACGAATTCCATCACCACTCACTAAACTTTTACCATCTTTACCAGATGATCCACATCCACCCTTTCCACCGCAACTTCCACATGCTCCACCTGAACATGATGGACATGCCGGACATACAGGTGGTACTATTTGACTTTTTAACATATATTTATCACTTCCTTCACCAAATAAAGAACTACCTGATGCTAATTGTTTCCAAAATTCATCACCGTATTTATCATGTTTTTTATCTTTACCCTCGCGCTCGCTATCGCTATCGCTATCACTTTCACTATCGCTATCACTCTCTTTAGTACTAAATGTTGGATCAGCTACTTCTATATCTTCGCTATTAAATCTAGCTACATTTCGCAAATCTGTCTTATAATCACTATCAAGACACAATAGAGTGACCACTGTTTTTTTTGCATTTGGCATATATAATACGACATTTTGCCCTTCTTTATCATAAAACACGCGTGTAAGAAAGTTTTCATTTGCAATATCGGCAGTGCCATGTGTATCGTTAAATGATACATTCGATGATGAAGAAGAAGAAGAAGACTGAATTGTAACAACCTCACCGTTTCTTTTATACACAGTTAGTACTGTATTTGAATCATTATCTTTACTTAATACCAATAAATTACTACTTGTAATATCATACTTAACATTTTTTGCTAATTGATATACCTTCTGTTTACTATCATATAATGGTTCAATTACCATTTTATTATTATCTGCATGATTATCACTTTTATATTCAGTAATAATATCCGTTTTAGTTTCATCTGCATTTGTTTCAGTACCAGTCATTGTAGTTTCACCAGCAGTAAATGCGTTGAAAGATGTAGCTATATTATTATATGTAAATGAAAATGATATTAAATTTGTAGGTTTATCTTCTGAAATATTAATTATATGAATATAAGTATCAGTACGCCATGGCATTACACATACAACATATTTATCTGTTTTTTCACATTTAGATGTATAAATATATGATTCATAAGAATTATCTAGAGTACTCTTAGGTGCGCTTGTCATTCCAGTTTGATCATTAACTATAAAAGAAGATGTAGATGTACCATTTCTAGGTGTTACATGTAATTTCGAAATAGAGAGAGTGTTATTTACTGCTTCTACAGCATCACCACTATCACCATCTAACTCTACTAAATTACCATTTTTTTGATCAAAATACAAATTATCGTATAATTTGGTTAATATATGGTCTTCATCATCAGAATATATAGGTAATAATATTTTAGATAAAGATTCCTTATCACTTTGATAAGCGATAAATCCTTCTTCGTAGTTATAACATCTACAGAATAATACAGATATAACTAAAACGAGTAATAATATTAAAAATATTGTTAATGCTGAAAACTTCATTATATACAATATGTATGGAAAAAATTAACCATGAAAAATTGAACAATATATACTGGTGAATATACAATAATTAATATCATGCCAGCCCGAAATACAAATACAATTTTAACTCGATTTTATAATGAAAATATACCATTTGAAATTTCAATAGACGAGGCAGGTAGAGGGTGTTTATTCGGTAGAGTCTATATAGCATCAGTGGTTTTACCTAAAGATCCTCTACTATTTGATGGTTCCAATATTAAAGATAGTAAAAAATTTTCATCAAAAAAAAAATTACAAATAGTAGCTGATTATATTAAACAAAATGCTTTATCATGGCATATTTCATTTGAAGAAGCAAAATTGGTAGATAATATAAATATTCTACAGGCGGTAATGCAATCAATGCATAAATGTATACGTGAAACAATAATTAATGTTAATAATGTAACCAAACATTCATATACCATTAATGACTTTATGGCAGTTATTGATGGAAATTATTTTACACCGTTTCGATCTTACGACGAACAACATAAATGTATTGTTGAAATCCCTTTTACTACAGTTGAAAAGGGTGATTCTAAATATATGGGAATCGCTGCAGCAAGTATTCTAGCAAAAAATGCTAGAGATAACTATATTATTGAATTATGTAATAAATATGCTTTCCTACATGAACAATATGGTCTAGCAAAAAATATGGGTTATGGTACTAAATTACACTTAGAAGGAATAAAAACATTCGGTATTACAAAACAACATAGACTTACATTTGGATGCTGCAAAACAGCTGAATCCAGTGAATTAGATATACCTGATGATTGTATCGAAAACTAGAGTAAATGCATTTTAGGAACAATACAAAATTACTATTTCTTTTTTTTTTCGCATTATAATGTAATAATAATGGCATTTACTCGTTTTCATGACGATCCAAATCGAATAAAAAAACAGGTTGAAGAAAGCAGTTTTATTGGCAGATACATGTTAGATACTCCTGGCCCTGGTATGGATTTACCCTTTGTAGAAGATCCTCAACTTCGATTACAAAAATGGGGTGCGAATTTACAAACAAATACTCTTAATTTAGAAAGTGATCTATTGGGACTTTCTAGAAAAAATAACCATGATAATGTTAATTTAAATCAATATCAACATCATAAAGCATCATCGAGTAAGGTTTGGTATAGCAATAATTCACCATTTGTAGAAGAAAGTCGTTCTAGTCACCCAGCATGGATGTACAAGGATTTAGAACAAACTAGATGGGAAAAACCTTTCTTAAATCCATTGAATGGTTTAGAAAAAAATTTTAGTCATAATATACAAAGTCGTATTATAGAAAAGGATAATTTTTCTCCAAAAATACCAAAGGTAGGTTCACCAGAATTTTATTTACATCAACCAATGTGTATTAATGGTAATGAAGAGAGTTGTCCAGGAAAACCATATAAATAATTTTTATAATTATTTACTGAAATATTATATAAGATTAATATAATTATATAATATATTAATATAAATATGGAATTAGCTATACCAGGTGTTGCACTAGGATTAATGTATATAATGAACAATCAATCTAATAATGAAGGTAATCAGGAGGCATTTGGTAATAATCAATTACCTAATACAAATATTCCTGATCGTAACTATCCTACTGAATTACCCGTTGTTTCAGAAGATTTGGATAGAACATCATTATTATCAACTGTAAACAAAGTGGATACTGGAGGTGGAGTATATACTGATAAATATTTTGATGCGAACCAAACATCAAAAGAACCATCTAATAACGATCAACCTGAATTTTATTCACTTACTGGAGAAAAAGTAAGTAAAAATTATTTTTCACACGATAACATGGTACCATTCTTTGGTAGCAAATCTAGAAACCATGATGCTGCTGCAAATAGTAATGAAGGTGTACTTGATAATTATACTGGTGGCGGATCACAACATATATCTAAAAAAGAACAATCTCCTCTATTTTCGCCCAATGAAAATCAGGATTGGTCAAATGGTGCTCCTAATATGAATGATTTTTATCAGTCTAGGGTAAATAAAAGCCAATATGTATCTAATACAAAACCATTTCAAGAAGAACGTGTCGCACCTGGATTAGGTTTGGGTTATACTAATGAGGGATCTGATGGATTTAACTCGGGTATGATGATGCGCGATTCATGGAAACCTAAAACTGCTGATGAATTACGTGTTGCTACTAATCCTAAATCGTCTGGACTCACATTACTCGGCCATGAAGGTCCTGCTAATAGTGCTATTAAAAAAATAGCTACTCCTCAGCAAATGGGTATTATGGAAAAACATAGACCCGAACGTACTAGCGAAATGGGACAGGAACATTGGTTCACTACTACAGGTGCTGCTAAAGGTGAAACACTACATTCCATGCCTATTGACAGATATGTTACTAGACCAGAAACTACTACATCTTATAGTGGTATTGCCAATTCTCAAAATCCATCTACCTATACTACCGGACAATATATGCCTTCTACAAATATTGAACTAGGTGCTGTACCATTAGGTGTTGCTAATGCTGGGGGAAGACACCATGCTACCGATGGTGATTACGGTATTAAATCTAAAAAAGCATACCCTAATAATCGCACTATGAATAAACAGGACAGTTATTTTGGTATGGTTGGTAGTAGTATTGGAGCTGCAGTTGCTCCTTTATTAGATGTGTTACGTCCTTCTCGAAAAGAAAACAGTATTGGTAATTTAAGACCTTATCAAAACCCAGGCAGTACTGTACCTAACACCTACATATTTAATCCTGCCGATAGACCCTCTGCTACTATTCGTGAAACAACTGAAAATTCTAAAAATCATTTAAATGTTAATGCTAATCAACATGGAGGAGCATATCACGTTACTACAGCTACTCCAACATATACTAATCGTCAGGATACTTCCATTGAATATACTGGAGGTGCAGGTGCTGGAGATGGTACACGACAAATGACTTCATATACATCCGGTTATAACCAACGAAATAATGATATTAAATCTAGTACTATTGATGGTAGATTAGTTAATGGTAACATGAATTTATTAAACTCCAATATTAATATGCGTGAAAAAACACGCGATCAATCATTAAAAAATAATCGATCTGTTATTGGAAACATGCCCGCTCAATCACCTGATATTAATAATATGGGTCGATTAGCTGGTACTGATAATTCTTTATATTCTACTATTAATATTGATAGAAATACACCTGAAATTATGTCTTCTTTAAAAAAAAACCCTTATATTGTTGATTACAAAAAGGGGTTATAATTTTTTTATATATATTTACATCATCTATATATAAAACTTATTATTAGTTCTTTTTAGCATATTTGCCTGATGAATTGATTTTTAATCTATATTTTTCATCTTGTTCTTTCTCGTCATGTATATGTCTTTTTAATGCCGCATCTTGATCTAATTTATGTATTTTCTTAGCCAGTAATATTGTATTTTCATAACGTAATCTAGGTAATAATGAATTTTGATACTTTATATATTCAGCTATATCGTGTTCATGTTGTTTTATTGCATCTTTTCTAAATTTTGGTTCAATATCACGTATATCTAATGGCATTATACCATTATAACCCTCAATTATATAATTAGATTCGTCTTTTTCCATTATTAATATAATAACATTAAAAAACTATATTACATTTCAATTTAATACTATTTTCTATTTTACTAATCAGTAGTAAACAATTTACATAAATTAATAGCTTCTATATTGTATTCCGGAGTTGTAAATAATTGTTCTATCATTTCATTATCGCGAAATCTGATAGTATAATCCTGTTGGACATGATTTCTACCTACTCTACCCATCGCCTGTAATGTTTTCTGTTGAGTCATTGTCTTTAAATCTTTACCTATAAATCCATGACAGAACTGATAATTTGTTCCATAAATATAATCAGTTGATGCTATTATAATATATAAACGTTGTTCATCTGCTAACTGCTTGATTATTTCCATATATCTATTATTTGTGGATTTTGTAAACACACCTATTCCCAGTAACAATAAGAATTTGATATTATTATCTATATCTAATAGCATTATCTCTTTGCTCATTTCTTCACCTATACTCGATACATAAGCTTTTTCATGTACATTTTTATCAGGAGTCCATTTTGTTTGATGAGAACATGTATTTGGTTGATATATTTGTTCAAGTGAAACTAATTTTACTTGTTTGCGTAATTTATCCATTTGAGATATAATATTAAGCATATCTTTCGTCATTTTTCCACTAGTATCCTTCCCCTTTTTTCTTCCATTACTGTCCCCTTTTTTCTTTCCCTCACTTGAATTTCCAGAATTCTTTTCCGCGTGGTGTTCTATTTCTCGTTCTAATTTGTCCAATTTATTAATTATTACACTGTTACTTTCTATATTCATCATTATGTCTTGAAATACCCGATCTGGAATATTTGTTAACTTAATATAATATTGAGCTATACGTTCTACATTTTCTGTTAGGAAAATCGTTGGACCATCTGTTAATGTGTACGCGTCCGCTGTTGTAATAGATACTCCTGGGGGAGGCCGAGTATTTCCTAACATTGCACTATGTGAATTATCTACAAATCGCGGACGGCGTTGCGATTTCATATAATTAAACATTTCATCCCATTCTGTACTATCACAATGTCTTAAAGTTTCAAGATAATATTCCTTTAAACTATTCATTGTTATATTTTCTATTTTTCCATCAAAATATGAATCGACTATATAATCTTCATCAATTATTTCATTATAATTAACATATTCAATATACTTTATTATCTCACGCAAATCAAAATATCGCAATAATGTTTTATTTTTATTAATATATTCTACTGTATTAATCATATTACTATATTCTGGATATAAATTATGAGGCACTATGCAATATCCTTCCGCATTTAAAATTGGTATTGACTTTTTACAATCAAAACTTGTTATTGTTCTTATTTCTGCATTATCAAACTTTTCACGAAAATCTGCAAATATTGGAAGTAATTCTTCTTCACTTGGTAATGTAGCACATGACAATACAAATGTTGGTATTTGATTATGTTGCCAATTATTATGAATTGTTTCATGCAGTTCATGAGTTTCATAATCTAGAGTAATCGTAGGTTCATCCCAATATGTAATAATATTATTAATTTCATTAAATGCCATCATATAATGCATTGCAGTTAAATATGATTGCACATCACATATCATAATCTCTACATTGTCTCCTACACTATTATCTACCTTACCTATACCCCCCGAACGACGATCCCTTGTATAATCGATTGCTGAGAAATAATGCAACCGTATATCATCAGCGGTATTACATCCAAATGCAAAGGCTACTTTTTTTTCTACCGAAATTGCAGATTTGGCCAAAGCTAGACCAATATGTCTAGCTACACAAACAAATATTATTTTCTTTGTTGATGCTAACCCTATAGGTGATAATGTTTTTCCTGTACCAGTTGGTGCAGTATATAATATCAATTTGGGAATAAATTCGCCGTTTTCATCTACATCTCTATTGCAAATCGAAAACAATTCTTTTTGATGTTTAAATAATGTACGGTCTTCATATTTTAATAAGTATTTATTTTGTTCTATGAAATCATAGGCATTTGTAATAATCTCACCCAATTTTGTAAATTCATTTACATAATCAATCGTATAATTAATTAATTCTAATACACATTCGTTTATTTTAAAAATTGATGATTTTTTTAATTGAATTAACGTGTATAAATAAAACGCATACTTTTGTTTTCTATTGTTCACATATTTAAGTAAATATGTATATAATTCGATTAATGTATATTCGAATATTTTTGCTTTATTTTTTTCTATATTCTGTTCCAAATTAGTTATTTTGATTTGTTCTCCACTTCGTAATTTTCTTAATTTTCCTGTTTTTATTGATAAACTAAAATCCTCCATTCGTGTTCCACTTGCATACTTGCTAATTACTGATATCATTAATTGTTCAAAGTATTTTTGATATAAATAATAATCTAGCTCGTTAGATACATCTAAATGTATATAAGAATTTAACGATTGAGCTTGATTAAAACGAATATTTGGATTTTCATAGCCATCTATTATCATTTTCAATATCTGTTTCTCATTATCAGGTACCGAAATCTCAATTGATTCCCATTCCGCCTTTGTTAACTTGTTCTGTTTTAAATCCATGATGAATAATTATATTATTAGATATTTTCTTATTATAATATCAATTTTCTAATATACATTCAATATGAGTTACTAAAAATATGAGTTTTTACAAAAAAAGGGCTTAGAAAAAATACATAAAATAACTTATACATGTACCGATCTAATAAAATACATACTCAAAATGATTTGTTATTACATAATTTAATGGAATTTTTCAATATTCCTGATAATGTGAATACTATGATTAACATTATTAATGGTGAATCGAGAACTTCATTACGAATTGTAGACTGGTT
>Ga0181416_1000446_pt1 | contig 10576 bp, 6 predicted proteins | sample 39SPOviralmetaG_FD_130141 | JGI IMG/M metagenome (GOLD analysis project Ga0181416, IMG submission 130141) | Marine viral communities from the oligotrophic San Pedro Time Series (SPOT) site, San Pedro Channel, CA, USA - 39 SPOT_SRF_2013-01-16 | ecosystem: Environmental > Aquatic > Marine > Strait... | reverse complement strand
GATAAAGCTACCTGAATTAATTACTCAGCCCTTTATCATTTTAATAACCGAAAGGCTACCTTTACAAACAAGCCCTCTAGTCGACATAGAGCTACCTTGTGAAACAAGCCCTGAGTAGGAGAAAAGAAAATGACTAATACAGTCCAAAAAGAGGAAACGCCAAATCCTTATAACGCAAAGAAAGATTGGCATGGTGGAGAAGATAAACCTTTTATCTCATCAGAAAATATGTATTTTGAAGAGCCTTCTGAAAAGAATAAACTCTTTGATAGTAACGACATAACTGACGTGAAAGCTGAAGGAAGTGTTAATACTCAAGAACTGGAAACTAAAAAGGATACTCCTTATAAAAAACCAGACTATAAAAAAAGATACGATGATTTGAAAAAGCATTATGATAGTAAACTTAACGAGTTTAAAAGCAGAGAACAAGAGTTAATTGAAGAGGCTACTAGTAATAGAACCGAATACAAAGCTCCTAAATCTCCTGAAGAACTTGAAGAGTTTAAAAATAACTATCCTGATGTTTACGAAGTTGTAGAAACTGTTGCTCATATGCAATCGGAGACTAAAGCAAAAGTTCTAGAAGAACGCCTTAGCAAACTCCAAGAACGTGAGAATCAATTAGTACGACAGAGTGCAGAAAAAAGGTTAATGGAAAGACATCCTGATTTTGAAGATATTAAAAACAGTGATGACTTTCATGGTTGGGCAAAAGAGCAGCCAGAAGTTATTCAAGATTGGATATATTCTAATGCTGACAATGCTGACCTAGCTTCACGTGCTTTAGATTTGTTTAAGAAAGATTTTGGTATTGATGCTCCAAAGGCTAAGTCATCTTCTAAACCGACTAGAAAATCTGCTGCAGATATGGTCTCCACTAAAACAACTAGTGTAGAACCTACGCAACAGAAAATATGGTCAGAAAAAGAGATTACTGCAATGAGTGTTGCTGAGTTTGATAAGTACGAAAGTGAAATATCAGATGCAATGCAAGAAGGCAGAATCACAAAATAAACTATAATTAACTAAAAGGAAAATAAAATGGCTCAATTTTTTCAAACTGGCTCTAACGGGTCAGCAACGAGTAACTTTGACGCAGGTACAGCCGGACAGACTAATAGTTTCTTTTTACCATCGGTTTACTCTAAAAAGGTTTTAAACTTCTTTAGAAAAGCCTCAGTGGTAGAAGCTATTACTAACACCGACTATGCTGGTGAAATATCTGCTTACGGAGACTCTGTAAAAATAATAAAAGAACCTGTAATTTCTGTGTCTGATTACACAAGAAATGCAGATACAAGTGCGACCCTACTAACCGACCAAGAAATATCTTTGGTTGTTGACAGTGCTAAAGCTTTTAAATTCATCGTAGATGATATCGAAAGCAACATGTCACATGTGAACTTCAAAGAAATTGCTTCTAGCTCGGCTGCATATGCTCTTAAAGATGCATACGATGCTGCTGTTATAGAAAAAATGTTTACTGGTTGTTCCGCAGCTACACCTAATCACATCTTAGGTACGAACGCTGCTGACAAATTAGGTGCTGGAGTATTTGATGGAACAGGTGGTGTAGACTTAGGTCAAACTGGTGAAACAGACCCTCTAGACTTAATGGCTAGAATGGCAAGACTATTAGATGAACAAAATGTACCTGAAGAAGGTAGATGGTTCGTTGCTGGTCCTGACTTCTATGAGCAATTAGGACAGTCTGGGTCTAAACTTCTTTCTGTTGACTTTAACGCTGGTCAAGGTTCAATCAGAAATGGTTTAGTTTCAAGTGGAAAACTAAGAGGATTTGATATGTACAAATCAAACAACATTGTAACTCCATCTAATGTTACAGGTAAATGTTTGGCTGGTCATATGAGTTCTACTGCTACTGCTAACACTATCCTTTCAACAGAAGTGTTGAGAGACCCAACATCGTTTGGTGATATTGTTAGAGGCTTACATGTCTATGGATGTAAAGTTCTTAGAGATGAAGCTTTGGTATCAGCTTTCTATCACATTGACTAATTGTCAAAACTCGGAGGAGTCTTCGGATTCCTCCACTTTTTAAATTTAATATAGGAAAAAATTATGCCAGTCCCATTAGCAATACCAGTATTATCTACCATAGGAAGATACACTGTAAAACACGGTGCAAAAAAAGCAATACAAAAATACGGAGACGACGCAGTTAAAACTGCAATGAAAGAAAAAAACTTAAAGACCGTAGGTGATAAAGTTGTTAAAAAAAGAATGACAGCAGCTCAAAGAAAAACACAATCTGCAGATTTTAACAAAGGATTAGCTAAAGCTCAAAAAGATAAAAAAGGACCTTCAGATAAAGATTTTTTTGCTAAAGTTGAAGCAGACTTAGCTAAACAAGCAAGAATGAAAAAGTACGTTGGTGGTAAAGTCAGTAAACCTAAAGGCAAAACAATGCCTAAAGCTAAACCTTGCTAATATGAAAGTTAAAGCACCAAAAGGTTATCATTGGATGAAAACCGGTAAAACTTTTAAATTAATGAAACACACAGGAAAGTTTATAAAACATAAAGGTGCAAGTTTAGAAGCAAACTTTCCAACTCAAAAGGTACATAAAAAATAATGGCTACAACATATCTTGACATAACTAACGAAGTACTAAGAGAACTCAATGAAGTCCCATTAACGTCTTCAAACTTTGGAGCTGCTACAGGTATTCAAAAGTTTGTAAAAGATTCAATTAATAAATCTTTGTTTGATATAGCCAATGAAGAACCACAACTGCCTTTTTTCTCAGCAGGAGTCAGTGGAACTACTGACCCTTTTTATGGTAACGTAACAGTCCCTAGTGTAGCAGGACAACGATGGTACTTACTAAAAGCTGATAGTTCTAGTATTACTACAGACTATGCTTCTGTAGACTGGGATGATTTCTATGCTACAACAATTAACGTAAGTGGAGAAACAGCTCCTCACGTCTCTAAAGGTTTAAAATTTATTTCACATGCAGACTGGAAAAGATATTATAGAGATAGTGAAAATGCAGACGATGCAAATACACAGGCATACGGAGAGCCTAAATTCGTAATTAAATCTCCAGATAACAGGAAGTTTGGATTAAGTCCAATACCTGACAAAGTTTATAACGTACACTTTTATGCTTTTACAAAGCCTGTAGAGCTTGTAGCACATGGTGACACGATAGCATTACCAGACCAGTATGCTAATATTATAACTGCTAAAGCAAGATACTATGTATGGCAGTTTAAAGAAAGTCCACAACAAGCAGCATTTGCTTTAGAAGACTTTAAAAAGGGAATGAAATACATGAAGTCTAATCTTATGAATCCAGCTCCTAATTATATGACAGACGACAGAACCTACTTTTAAAATATGCCAAGTTCACAACCTTATACCGTTGCCTGTAACGGAGGTTTGGTAAAGTCAGTAAACTCTATTGACTTACTTAAAACTCCGGGATTAGCAAAGACATTACAAAACTTTGAAGTAGCTACAGAAGGTGGCTACAGACGTATTAACGGTTATACAAAATATAAAATTGATGGTGTCACAGCTTCACAACCTTCAGGGACAACTGAAAATATCTTAGGAGTTTTTCCTTATGCAGATGGTGTAGTTGTTTGTGTAAGTGATGACATATACTTTAGTAACGATGGAGCTAACTGGTTACAGATAAATAAACTATCTCACAGCTCTGGAGACAACCACACAACCTTTACAGGTAAAGCTGTAACAGCTAGAACTAATCAAGGACAGTGTTCTTTTGCATTGTTTGAAGGTGCTACATTTGATTATGGTGAGTTAAACATAGCTGATGGAGCTAATGTTGTTTTTAGTTTTAGAATGGAGGGTACTGGTAATTTAAACACTAGAACTTTTTTTACTAGTGAATTAGCGGTAGCAAGTACTAAAGCTGTTAAATATGTAACAGTTCATGACCATCATTTGATAGCAGCAGGAGTTGAAGATAACTTAAATACTTTATACTATAGTTCTAAAAATACTTTTTCATCTTTTCCAAGTACAAATGCAATAACAATATCTGACCAAATAGTAGGTATTAAAGGTTTCCGTGAAGACTTATTTATATTCTGTGAGAATAGTATTCATAAACTTATAAATATAAATGATTCTAATAACATAGCTATAGTTCCAGTAGCAGAAAACGTAGGTTGTTTAAGTGGCTATAGTATTCAAGAGATTGGTGGTGACTTAATGTTCTTAGCACCGGATGGAATAAGAACAGTAGCTGGTACAGCAAGAATTGGTGACGTAGAGTTAGGAACAGTTTCAAAAGCTATACAGCCTGTAATAGTTAGTTTAGCAAGAAACATTGATAACTTTACAATTAATAGTTTAGTTATTAGAGAAAAGTCACAATACAGATTATTCTATACTAATACAGGTCAGCCTAATGCTTCACAAAAAGGAATCATAGGAACACTTAGACCAAACGGATTTGAGTGGTCAGAAACAAAAGGATTAGAAGTTACAACAGTAAACTCTAACTTTAATCAAGACGGAGTAGAAGTTTATTACCATGGAGATAGTAATGGTTATGTATATACTCATGATACAGGTAATGACTTTGACACTAATAATATAGAAGCAATTTATCAAACTCCAGACTATGATTATGGAGACTTAGGAACTTTAAAAACTTTGCACTATATTAAAATGTCAATAGCTCCAGAAGGGGATGTAACTCCTACATTAAGAATTAGATATGATTATGATAGTACAGATTTACCACAACCAGAAGACTATACATTTAATGTAGATGCTCCTTCTTTATTCGGTGGAGCTACCTTTGGTTCTTCAGTCTTTGGAGCAGGAGAGCAACCATTGGTTAGAGTAGCATTACAGGGAAGTGGACACAGTAACTCTTTTAGAATTTCAACAAACAATAAAGTAGCACCATATATAGTAAATGGTTTTTATATAGACTTTATACCTTCAGGCAGGAGATAATACATGGCAAGTTATGTTAGACAAAGTACATTCGTAGACGGAGATTTAATAACTGCTTCACTATTCAATAACGAATACAATAAATTAGTAGATGCTTTTGATAATGCTACAGGTCATAAACATGATGGTACTATAGGCGAAGGACCAGTTATAGGATTAATTGGTGATGCAGGTGTAGTAACTCCACTTAACAAAATTTTAGTAGATACAACTAATGACCACATAGAATTCTGGATAGATGTATCAGGAACTTCAACACAACAATTTTACATAGCTGATGGAGCTATAGTACCTGTTACAGATAACGACATAGACTTAGGTACAAGTTCTTTACAGTTTAAAAACCTTTACATAAATGGTACTGCAAACATTGATAGTCTTGTAGCTGATACTGCAGATATTAACGGTGGTACAATAGACGGTGTTACAATCGGTGGTAGTTCTGCAGGAGCTATTACAGGTACAACTATTACAGGTACAAGCTTTGTAATTGGTAGTGCATCTATTAACGAAACAGAGTTAGAAATACTTGATGGAGCTACACTAACTACTACAGAATTAAACTACGTTGATGGTGTTACATCAAGCATACAAACACAATTAAACACTAAAGCTCCTCTAAGCTCTCCTAGCTTAACAGGAATACCAACAGCTCCTACTGCATCAGCTAACACTAATACTACGCAGGTAGCGACTACAGCTTACGTACAGACAGAAATTACAGACCTAATAGGTGCTGCTCCGGGAACACTTGACACACTTAACGAACTTGCAGCAGCTATTAACGATGATGCAAACTATAATACAACTTTAACAACTGCATTAGCTACTAAGCTTCCACTAGCCGGTGGAACTATGACAGGTAACGTAACATATAGTGACAATGTAAAAGCACAGTTTGGAACTTCTCAAGATTTACAGATTTATCATTCGGCTGGGGATGGACATAGTAGAATTGTAGAAAATGGTCCCGGTAGATTATATATAAATGCCAGTCAAATAAATTTACATAATGCAAACGAAACTGAAAATTTATTAAAAGCTGTTGCTGATGGTGCAGTCACTCTTTATTATGATGGCTCATCAAAACTAGCTACAACCTCAACAGGTATAGACGTAACAGGTACAGTTACAAGTGATGGTTTAGTTGTTGATGGAAATATTACAAATAGTTCAGGAGACTTTACACTAGATGTAGTAGGAAATATTAATCTTGATGCTGATGGTAGTGCAATAAGATTTAAAGATGGTGGTACTTCTTTCGGTGAGGTGTTTAAATCATCTAGCAATATGATTGTATATTCCGCAATCAGTAATGGTGATATGAAGTTTATGGGTGTTGATGGTAGCAGTAACATCACAGCTCTTACTCTTGATATGTCTAATGCAGGTAAAGCATTATTTAATGCAGGTGCTAATTTTGGCTCAGGCATAGACGTAACAGGAACAGTTGTAAGTGACTCAGCCTTATTATCATCTACAAGTGGCGGTATACTTACGTTAGAAGACTCTGATGCTACAAGCACTTTTAATAGAACTGAGTTTTCTAATTCAGCAGGAACTCTAAATATAAACACTAGACAGTCAAATGGTACGTTTGTTTCAACAGACTATCAAATTTTAAAAAATGCAAGTGGTTCAACTCTGCACAGGCTACTTACTCAAAACAAAAAAAGACTTGATATTGGCTCAGGTGGCGACATATCCTTTTACGAAGATACAGGAACAACTGCAAAACTTTTCTGGGATGCAAGTGCTGAATCGCTTGGAATAGGCACAAGTTCACCAGCAAGAAATCTACATGTTCACGCATCTAACTTTACAGATTTACATTTAACAAACGATACAACTGGTGCAACAGCTAGTGATGGTACAAGTTTTAGTGCTATTGGTTCAGATATTTATTTAACTAACAGAGAAGCTGGAAACATGGTTTTCCAAACCTCAGGAACTGAAAGAGCTAGAATAGATACTAGTGGAAACGTCATGCTTGGCAAAACAAGTGTTGATGCAGGTGCTACTCAAGGTTTTGAATTTAGAGCAGACTTAAATGATTTACTTTATTTAGCTAGAGCAGGTAATGCTATAACTTTAAATCGCCTATCATCAGATGGAGACATTGCTTTATTTAGAAAAGATGGAACAACCATTGGAAGCATTGGTACTAAAAGTGGTGATTTAAACATAGGTACTGGTGATGTTGGGTTACATTTTTGGGATGGTGGTGATTCTATTTATGCTTGGAATACATCTACAAATTCAGGTAGGGATGCAGCAGTTGATTTGGGTTATTCAGGTGTTAGATTCAAAGACCTTCACCTTTCAGGTGTTGCAAACTTCGGAAGCCTCTCAGACGGTACAATAACCATAACAGGATTTGCCGATGAAGACAACATGGTTTCAAACTCTGCAACGCTTGTACCGACTCAACAGTCTGTAAAGGCTTATGTAGATAGTCAAATTAGTTCAGCCGGTGGAAATGGTATAAGCTTTGAAGACAACGAAAAAGCTCAGTTTGGTGACGGGAATGATTTACAGATTTACCATGATGGTAGTAATAGTTATATAAGGGATGCAGGTGATGGTGATTTGAACTTACGTGGCGATGCATATGTGCGTATTCAATCACAAACAAGTGGAACATCTTTAGCACATTTCCGTGCTGATGCAGAAGTTGCTCTTTATTACAATAACTCCAAAAAACTAGAAACAACCAATACAGGCATAGACGTAACAGGGACAGCCACAATGGATGGTTTGACTGTTGATAGCACCGCAGGTTTTTCTTATTTACCTGTATCTACTGCTGGTTCTGTTGTTGGTACAATTGGTACAGGCAGTTCAGTAATTTTTAATACACCAAGTGTAAACTCTAACTTTGGTTCAGGTTTGGCTATTGACGGAAGCTATGCTAATGACCTTTCCTCAGTAAATATAAAAGCATTTGGTGCAAAATATAATTCGTATGGTAGTGAGTTAAACTTATTTACATCAGACGATACTTCATTACTTAAAAGATTAGCAATAGCATCTAACGGAGACATATCCTTCTATGACGATACAGGCTCAACTCAAGGTTTATTCTGGGATGCTAGTGCTGAGTCGCTTGGAATTGGCACAACTTCGCCAAGTCAGAAGCTACACGTTTTTAGCACAACTACTAATCCAACTGGTATTGGATTACAAAATAGTCAGAGATATTATGCAGTTCGTTCTAATAATTTTTCATTAGTGTTTTCTGATGAAACTGTTGGTCAAGAACGAGCAAGAATAGACTCATCAGGTAATCTTGCCATAGGTAATACAAGTGCTGCTGCTAAATTAGATATTAGACAAGATTCAGGCGCAGCTATTAGATGTGAAGATGGTAGTGGTGCATATTTTGTAGTTAAACAGGGTGGTCTTGTTGGTATAGGAACGCCTTCACCCGATGCACCTTTAACAGTACATAACAGTTCTGACCCTGAAATAAGATTTGGGTACAGTTCAACACAAGACCACAAAATTGCATGGGATAGTTCTAAAGTATTTATTCATGCTGACCCTGAAAATGCTAATGGTAGTTCAGCTATAGGATTTACAGTTGATGGAAGTGAAAAAGCTAGGATAGATAGTAGTGGTCTGTTTCTAGTTGGTAAAACGAGTGGAGATTTTGGGACTCAAGGTAGTAATCTTGTTGGGGGTGGGCATTTTGTAAAAGATGGAAACACAGCACTTTACCTAAATCGTTTATCAAGTGATGGCAGTATCTTAGCGTTATACAAAGACAGCTCTTTGAAAGGAAGTATTAGTAGTTATTCAAGCGGACTAGATATAGCAGGAAGTAGCTATGGGGTACGTTTTGCTGGTAGTACAATTTTCCCAGTAACAAGTGCTGGTAGTGTTTCAAATGGTGCTGTTGATTTAGGTTATTCAAGTGGCAGATTCAAAGACCTTTTCCTTTCAGGAGTTGCGAATGTAGCAGGTGGCATACAAAATACACAACCAACAAATGGTTTTGGTTATTTAAACTTTGGCGATACTGACGATGCAAATATTGGTCAAATAGGTTATGACCATACAAATAACTACATGAGATTTCAGGTTAATAATACTGAAAAGGTTAGAATAGATAGTAGTGGAAGATTGGGCATCGGCACGACTTCGCCATCATTAAGACTGCACTCTAAAGATACTGGTAACTATCAATTAGATTTAGATTCAGGTGGTACTCGTTGGAGAATGGGTGCAGGTTGGAGTGGATTTCATCAAAACAAATTTCTGTTAGCTGATACAGCTAGTGGCATTAGAATGGTTGTTGATACCAATGGAAAAGTTGGTATCGGTGAAACATCGCCTGATGGTAAATTACACATCAAAGGCGGTACAGCAACAGGTGACGCATCTCATGTTTTATTTGAAAACACGCAAGGAAGTAAAGTATTTGCTATTGGTGGTGGTGCATCAGGCGTAACTAATAATAATTTATTCTTTAGAAACGTAACTGATAATACAAGACCAATGGTTATTACAGATGCAGGAAATGTTGGTATAGGAACAGATTCACCAGCTTCTACATTACACATAGGTAATGCTGGTCACATATTATTAGAAAGAGGTGGAGAGCTTAGAAGTAAAGATACAAGTAGTGCAATTAAAACAATTGTAAGAGTAAATGGCTCTAATGAATTGCAGTATGGTTGGTCAAGTGCTGGTGCAGTAACATTTATGGGCGGTGGTTCATATACTGAAAGAATGAGAATTCATACCAATGGAAATATTGGAATAGGCACAAGTTCACCTAATTCATTAGCTGATTTGCATGTTGCAGATACTTCAGATGCAAGAATATGGTTAGATGCAACTTCAGGAAATACACTAGAGCTATATGCAGGTTCAGGCGTAGGATTATTTAATAGGTCTAATAGTTTTTTAAACTTTGGAACTGATAATGTAGAACGCATGAGACTGGACTCATCAGGAAACGTTGGAATAGGTACGACTCACCCTGATTCTAGATTAGATGTGACTGGTGGTGATATAACAGTAAATACTACTGGCACAGGTTTTATGAACTTTAAGTATAGCAATAGCTCAAAAGGAACTATTGGTACAGATGGTATAGATTTAAAAATAACTGCAGCAGCAGATTTACAATTATTACCAACAGGAAATGTTGGAATTGGAACAAGTTCACCTACTCATTTACTCCACGTTAATGGAACAACAGCTACTATTCTTGCTCAATCAACTAATGCAGGTTCAAATGCTTCTATTTGGTTTAACTCAAACGTAGGTGGTACTCAAGCAAACAGATGGGAAGTTGGTACAAATATATCAGCAGGTTCTTCTTTTGAAGTTTACGACAGAGTTAATGGTGCTTCAAGAATGGTTATTAACAGTTCAGGCAATGTTGGAATTGGGACAACTTCGCCAAGTGCAAATCTTGAAATTACACAAAGCGGAAATAATGTAGGTCTTTTAGTTGCTGGGGGTGGTTACAACCATACAGCAAAGTTTGAAAGCGTGGATGCAGAAGCAAACATCATTATTGAAGATAGTAACAGTACAAATGATGGCAATATGATTGGTGTTGCTACTAATGATATGTATTTCATTACAGATACTG
>Ga0181416_1000443_pt1 | contig 10588 bp, 6 predicted proteins | sample 39SPOviralmetaG_FD_130141 | JGI IMG/M metagenome (GOLD analysis project Ga0181416, IMG submission 130141) | Marine viral communities from the oligotrophic San Pedro Time Series (SPOT) site, San Pedro Channel, CA, USA - 39 SPOT_SRF_2013-01-16 | ecosystem: Environmental > Aquatic > Marine > Strait... | reverse complement strand
TATAGGTCATGTAAGTATTATATCTTTCCTTATAATTCTGCCAACCGTTATACCATTGTATTTAATAGGTGGAATGATGACTAGGCAGTTACAAGAAAAAGTTAATTAAAATTGTAATGATACTCCAGTAAGTCTTGTTTCTTTAGACCCTGCTGCTTGATTAGCAAATTCAACTTTATATTTAAGTTGTGTTCCAGCAGTAACAGTAACGTCATTTGCTAGTGCCATCTTTGTACCTGTAGCAAAATTAGGTTGTGCAACTAATGTTACTTCAGTAAAGTTGGAACCATTATCTGCTGATAAAAATAGTTTTAGATCTGTGTTTAAAGTTGTAGTTCCATGAGCATCTATATAAGTTACAACAACACCCATTTTATTTGTGGAACTTGATGCTGTTACTACATTACTAATAGCTGTACCTGTAGCACTAACTGTTTCGGCAAACGTATTTGCCATTTCAATTCGTAAGAAATCTGTACTACCAGCGTCTCCCATTATTACAATCATCTGAGAATTAATTGTTGTCGGGCTACCAAAGGTTGAAATATAATCTGTAGATGCTCTTAAGGCTGCAAGCTCTGTTGAACCAAAAGTTATATCACTTATTGAAAAAGTATATGAACATTGGAAAGTATTATTTTCTCTAAAAAATCTATAAAAAATAGTACGATTAGATACTTCACTTCCAGCAGGGGTAGGGTAAACACCATTGTAGTCAAAACCACTTTGATAACTTGAGAAAGTTTGTGAAGGACTACCTTGTGGTGGTTCGCTTTTAAACGTTCCTACAGCACCCATACTATTACCACTTACATTATATATACGAGCAGCAGCTTGCCACTCTCCTCGTTGAGCTAAAATAACTTCAAAATTATCTGATGCTCCAAAAATGTGACCATAAGCAAATCCGTTATATCCGGGAGTAGCATCTGCACTTCCTATTCGTTCAAACTTTCCATAAGATCTTGAGACTCCATCAATACCTGTGTATGAAGTAGCACTTGGAGTTCCAGAACCACTAGCTACAGCATCTTGTCCCATGTTACGACCTCCTCCACCTGTCAAACCAGAACTAAGATTTGTAACTGCATTATAAATAGAAGATATGTATTCGCCTGTTGCGTCTCTTCCCATTGTAGTAAACGAAGCTATCCCATTAGAATCTTCAAAAGTTTCTATAGACATAGAATTAGTATTATATCTTGAAGCGTTTTGTACAGCGTTAATTTTTAAAGCTAATGCTGATATATCGTTAATAATATTGTTATCGTCAAATGACGTAGCGTGTTGAGTAACACTACTTGCAGAAATTCTTGCATCTGGAACTGTGCCTGACGTAAGGTTGCTTGCACTTAAAGCTGTTAAATCTTTAGCTGTGTTAGCTGCTATGGCTGTGTTAATCGAGTTGGCTAACTTATCTGCTGTTACTGCATCATCAGCTAATTTAGCTTCTGTTATACTTCCATCTGCTACAGAACCAGATATACTTAACTGCCCATTCATACTGCTATGACTTGAGCATTGGTAGTACAAGGTATCAGGTGCATCATGCGGTACTGTAAATACTATCTCTGTACCATTACCTCCACCATTATTTGTTACCCCTGTGTTATAAGCATCATTCGTACCACCATTAGCAATGCTGGTTTTTATATAGAAAGGGTGTCCACCTGATCTATTCTCAAAAATATAAGTATGACCTCTGCTAAGAGTTAACGTAGGGTCATTTACTGCACCTGTAAGACCTTTACCTGTAAATGTATAGTGGTTTGTACCACTAGCACCTAAGACATATCTTAGGGTGTCCTCTATAAGTCTTGATGAAACTTGTGTTAAAGGCATTATGCTGCTACCTCCATAAGAGTAATAGTTGAACAAGCTGCAACTGATTGAGCATGAGTAGGGTTAACATTAGGTCTATTTAAATAAACGTACTTACTTGTATCAGAGTAACCGCTACGAAAATAAACTTTATATGTTTGCGAAGTTCCAGAAGGTGAATCTAAAAAAGAAGCTGACGCTGAAACTTGTCCATATTGAAGTCCATTCATAAAATCACCTGCAAACCCTCTAATAGAACCACCGTTATCATTACCTTGAAAAGCTGTTACTTGAGAACTACCATTGTAAAGTTGAAAAGCAACACTATATCCACTATAAGCTCCAACATACATATTAATTTGAATCAAAACTTTATTTCCAGAAGTTATAGTAATTGCTTTTTCAAGACCAGTTGTTACAAAGCTAGTTGAGTTAGTTGATGATGTATCTGTTTTAGTAAAACTTACAGCTTGAAGAATTTTACCAACACCTCCGTTTGGAAATGCTGGTTTGCCAGCACTATCTATTGTCATAGCATCACTAGATGCTGCGGTACTTCTTATTGCGTTGGTAACTAATCTACTCATGGTTTAGGATATTTGTCCTTAGTAGCTTTGATTGCAGTTGCAAAAGCACCTGATGTAGTTACTGTACCAGCAACAATATCTTTATACAAAGCATCTAACTGATCTCCTATCGTTGGGTAGATAGTATCTGTTGTACCATCAGCACCAGTTCTCTTTGACTTGTACGCTATCGCTGCTGCTGCTGTATCTAAGGCAGTTCTAGCTGCTGCCACCTTTGTATTGTCTAGTGTTACTGAAGCACCGTCAGCGTCAAACGCACCAGCAGAGTCATCTATAGAAACAACAGGTTTTGCTTCTGATTTGTAAGCTTCGTAAATAGCTTCGTGATCTAATGCCATAATAGTTTTTCCTTAATTATATAAGATAGCCATTAAGCTGCTACCTCATATACATAAAAACTTGAAGTTCCTCCAAAGTCTGTATCCACTTCTCGTCTGTTTATATATATTGAATTTCCACCTGCTGATCTTGCATAAATATTGTATGTATGAGAATTAGTGTCAGCAGGGGTATGTAAATAACTTGCCATAGTGTTAGTTATCATATCTCCAGCACTCACATTACTTTTATTGTAATCAGTAATCCAAGCATTTTGATTTGCAGTACTACTTATTGTACTTCTTGAAGCTGTTATTTCACTCGTACCATCATAAAGTCTTGCATGAAAAATAGTTTGTGCGCTTATTGAATACGTTAGATTACACACAAAAAGTAATTTATTAGAAGTAGAAGCTGCTGTAATAGTTACTGAAAGACCTGTTATAGCAGCATAACCTCCAGAACTATCTGAAAAAGCATCGTTTTTAAATGTGTGTTTAACTTGAAGAATTTTACCTGTAGCTGAGTTAGTAGTAAGGATAGTACCATCACCATCACTAGGTAACTTAAGCGTACGATCTGATGCAGGGTTACTATCGGGTGCAACTATAGAAACACCATTACCACCGCTATGTAATAACTTGATCTGACTCATGCTGCTACCTCCATTACTGTAATTGAAGAAGCACCTCTTATTTTTGAACTAGTATCAGTATCAGTATTTCCTCTATTTACTTGCATTGTTGCACCTGAAGCCGATACAGAAACAACTTTATAAGTTTGTTGATTTGTTGTATTAGGTGAATCTAAGAAACAACTTGTATGAGTAACAAACGGTGAATTATTTGATTCATACACATCTCCTACATTACCTCTTGTTCTTGAACCATCAGCAGCACCCATACCAATATCACCATTTGCTGTTCCATTTATTCTATAAGTACACCCAACATTGCTTGCCATTGTATTGACAGCAGCAATTATAAAAATTTTACTTGTACTTGCAGAAGGTGTAATGTTTACAGACAATCCTGTAATATCAGCAGTTGAAGCACTTGAAGTAAATGCATCAGTTTTTACAGCTTGTTTTACTTGAAGAATTTTACCACCAACTCCACTTGCTAAATCCGCAGCTTGTATTATTCCGTCTGGTAAACCACCTGCTGATATTCCTGTTACTGTTCCTGACCCATTTAATACTATTGGCATAATTTTTACCCCCTAGACAATAACATAGCGTGAACCTGACGGAATGTTAACTGTTATCCCACTATTTATAGTTATAGGACCTGCACTAATTCCTGACTTGTTTGTACCCATAGTGTAATTATTTGAAATTGTTTGCGAGTTTTCTGTTATGCAACCATCAGCTTTTTGTGATGAAACTCCTGTCAAACTAGAGCCATCAATAGCTGGTAATGCACCTGTTAGTTTAGATGCTGTAAGGGCAGAAATCCTTGCATCTGCTACTGTGCCTGTTAAGTTACCTGCTGGTACAGAAGTAAGGTTTGCTGCACTAGCAGCAGGGAGTGTTGCAGGGAATCTAGCGTCAGGTACAGTTCCAGAAGTTAAATTAGATGCACTTAAGGCAGTAAGGTCTAATGTTTCAAATGTAGGGTCAGCACCATTATTAGCTCTTAAAAATTTGCCATTATTGCTAGACGTACCATGTTCTAATTTTGCTAGTGTTACAGCTTCGTCTGCTATATGTGCAGTATCTATTGATCCGTCTACATAATGCTCAGAATTTATAGAATTATCGGCTATCTTGCTTCCATCTATTGCGTCAGCTTGTATTTTGCCTGCTGATACAGAATTGTTTTGTAGGATTGCTGTTGTTACTGTATTGTCACTTGGAGTTCCAATATTTACAGTAGAACCCATTACTACTGCGTGATAGCTTGCACCAACCGCAGGTGCAGCAGCTAACTTAACTGTGCTGCTATTTAAAGCAAAACCTTCTGTTGGTGTAGATGTACCGCTATTAGGTTTTTGTATTACACCTTCTATTATTAATAATATTTGTTGTGCATTGGTAGGTGCATTGGTAATGGTAAAGTCTGTTGTAGTGCCATCAAATGCAGGGCTAAGTGTAGATATAAAGAAATTACCAACAGATTGTGCTTCTTCCCAAGCACTTGAAGTTCCGTTATATACCATCAACTTGCCTGTACTTGTATTGAAGAACAAGTCACCTGCATCATTATTAGTTGTAGGGTTAGAAGAACCTACCCTATACCTTTCTGCAAAATTATTTATATCTCCACTAAGACCTACAAGGTCATCTTCTTTTAAAGTTGCCTTATGGTATGTATAATTTTGACTTGATCCTGTAGAAACAACAAGAAATCTTACACCAGCAGCAACACTAGCTCCACGAAAGTTTGTAGCAATACCAGATATATTTACTGTTGTACCACCTACTGTTTGACCAGATGCAGTACCAGTACTGCTAACTGCCATTCCACCTGCATCTGCAATACTTATAACTACACCTGATTGTGGTTGTGTATTAGGAAAAGAGCTTTCATTTGCAATAGCTTCTAAACCGCCAATAGGTGCTAACTGTGCAGCTACATAATCTACGATTGCGCCACTTGTAGGAAATTTAGTATCGTCATCAGTTATGGTTGTTGCCTTTTGCAAACCATCTATTTGGTTAAGGTCTGCTATATCAGATGTTAATGCTGTACTGTCAGCTAATTTACTAGCTGTACCAGATTGCATACCTGCTAAAGTCTTTAATTCCGCATCTGCAATTTTGGCATTTGTAACAGCATCATCTGCTATCTCACTTGTATTAACTGAGTTTGCTGCAAGATGACTAGCATCAAGAGGGCTACTTGCTATAAGAGTTTTTATTTCTGATGCTGTTTGGTCATCAGAAGCATTTGCTGCAATTGAGTCTAATTTGTTATGGTCAGCATCAGTAAACACGTTGCTATCACTAGCACTTTCTACTAATGTTCTTATTTCTGCTGCTGTCTGATCGTCTTTTGCATTAGTTTCTATTGTATCTAATTTTGCACCGTCAGCACTTACATCCCTACCATCAACAGTTGCAGATACACTAAGGTCACCAGAACCGTCAAACACTAAAGTTTTATTTGCACGATTAGCTGCATTTTCTGTTATTTCTAAACCACCAACAGTTTGTGTTAACGGAAATCTTATAGTTTTATCAATTACACTTTGCTGTTGTTGATCTAAAATTACAGCTTTATCTAAAACATCATTAATAACTTCTGGAAAAAATCCACCTTGGTTTGTTATTTCTGTTTGTTGTAACGCACTTACTTTAGAAGTAATGACAATGTTATATCCAGTAGCTAAATTTTGTGCACTACCACTAGAAACTAAAGTTACAGTACCACCGGGGTTTGCGTCCTGATCATCATTTAAAGTGACAGTATAATTTGTAGTTATTGTTAATACTGTTTCTGCACCATTACTAGTTTGTATCTGTATAACTTTTACATCACCTACTTCATAAACTTTAAAAGCAAAGGCAAAATTATTTCCACTAGTAAACGCAGTAGTTTGGCGTGTCGTAGTATTTATTGCCATGAAATAAAAACTGTTTTACCTATTTATTAAGGGTACTAGTAACTTTATATATTACGGTCACACCTTATTGCCTACTTTTGCGACTAGCTTTACCAGTTATTAATGCCCTTATATGATCTGGTGTATTTTCTGGATCTATTACACCTCTGTTGATATCGTATTGAACACCAACAGGACGGCCTAATAATGTAAAAGGTATTCCTGTAGCTAAAGTTAATGCTGATAATACATCTCTTACATTTTTACCTGTTACTTCTTTATCAGGATCAGCCAAATTTAACAAGAATCTTACAGTACCAACACTTGCTGCTTCTAAAGTAGACATAGATGGACTTGTTGTTATACGGTCATCGTATGGCAAATCATTTAATGAATTAAATGGCACAATAGCTATATTGCCAAATGGAACTAAAGCAAAACCTGCTCTAAATTGTGAACCAAAAAACCAACCTGCAATATCATCTAAATAACCATCTTCGTCTTCATCGTCTAAATCACCACCTGTCGCTCTTACTATTAAATCTGCAACAAAAGCTGGCATAGCAAAACCTAATAAATATGTCATAAATAATTGACCAGTACCTTTGCCCCCAACTTTAAATCCTAAATCGTTAAATAATTTTTTATATTGTGTAGCATTTAAGTTTGCAATCATATTAAAATAACCACCAAATTGCACCATAGTTTTATAAAAAGGCGAACCAACCTGAAATGCTGCTAAATCTTCTGCTTGTAAACTATCCTGTGTTAAACGTACACTTGCATCTGCTTGCTGTATAGCTTCTTTTTGTACTTCTATTTCTGACATAGTTTTAGGACTTTCAGTTAAAATTTTGTTGTATGTAGCAGACCAAACTACAGTATCTACCTGATTTTGAAATGCTTGTTGCATAAAATATCCATGTCTTTCTGCCCATTTTTGTACTTTTTGGTATTCATTTGGATTAATTAACAATTGATTTAATGTATCTTGCACATCAAATATTTGGTTAAATTGACGTTCTTTCATAAAAGGTGATAGTTCTGCTATTTCTTCTTGAAATTGCATTGGATTGCGTACATATTGTGCTAATGCACCTTTTAAATAACTAGGCCCTACCTTAATCATTGCAGGGAAATATCCTGTAAATTGCTGCAAACCATTTCTAATATTTGCAAACATTATGCCAACACCAGTACTTCTTCTAACTTGTGTCCAAAACTTATCAAAACCTTTAAATCTACCTGCTGTCATTGTTGTCTGACGAGCAGAACGATCAAGCCACGGCATTAGTGCATTGTCCATTATGGTTGGATCTAGTTGTGACAACCTATTTGCAAAAGTTTTATTTTTTAGAATTTTAAATACATCTTCTATTGCAGGTTGTACAAACGCAAAACGTAATGCATCATCTATATGCTTAGTCATTATGCGTAAATCTAATGATAATGGCTTGTTATACTCCACACGTTCTTTGGTAAAACCATTACCAGTAGATGGTAATGATTGCCTAAATTCACTTCTAAGATCTTCTAGTTTTGCTTTTATTTCCGTTTCGCTTACTAAAAAAGGATCGGTTTTTGCTGGTACATAACCACCTCTAAATGATCCATACCTGTTAACTATAGGTGTTGCTTCTACTTCTTTAAAATAATATCCATAAACATCGTTATGTGCCTTTTGTATAAGGGGTTTCATTTGTTCATTAAGATCCCATACTTCTTGTAAAAACGTATAATCTTCTTTAGTTAATACACCTTCATTAATCATGCGTGTTACAAAACTATCCCATGCAGTTGTGTTTACAGATCCATCTTCATTAAGTGCTGCCCAACCTCTACCTAATAAAAGTTTACGCAGGTTACTTGTATTGCCAGTGTGCAACATAGCACCAAGCAATTCAGATTTACCAAAGTCACCGTTAGCGTTACCAAATGTGTAACCAAATTCTCCAGATACAATTTTTCCTTTAGGCATATCTAGTTTGGCTAGCATTTGTGAATATTTTTTTGTGTAATTAGCTCTTTCTATTCTGTATTCATTTAATGCATCTTTTACTGGACGCCAAATATATCTTGTAAATGCACCTGCTTGCACTTCATCACGTTCTAAAACTACGCTACCAATTAAACCTTTACCAGTTTTAGTTGCACCGTCCATACCATCTGCCCAATGCTCAATACGTCTTAGCATTGCTTTACCTTGTTGCATTGCCCTCAAAAAACGTACCCTAGTTTTTGGTGCTTCTGTTACACCTACTGGTTCTGGTGTTTTCATTCTTGACATAACACCAACCAATTCATCTATTACTGCTTCTAGCTCTACACGTTTGCCTTCTATAACAATTTGTTTGTCTCTTCTTGATTGATACCACAATGTTTGAATTATTTCGTAAACAGTATCAAATTTTTCACCTGTTAAATCTTTTATGTCTTGTTGTTCTTCAAATGTAAGATCTTCTATTAATGGTTTTAGTTGTTCAAACATATCAGGGTTGTATGCTTGTAATTTGTCGGTGTATGCTGAAGGTTTATCTACGGCAGGGCCAAGGCCATAAGCAGCAAGTATTGCTCTAGCAGCACTAATTAAATCCATATTTCTTCTTGTTGCGATTTTTTTATCAGAACCAAATACTTGTTTAAATAATTTTTGTGCTTTGTCAAATGTTTGATGTATTTCTAATGCTTGTTTAGCTAACTGATTATTTAATAATTGTGATTTTTTTGCTTTAATTGCAGCAAGAGTATCACCTTTTTTCATTGCAGTTTCAGCATTTTTTGCAGCTTTTATTTCATTACGGCTAAATTGTGATGGCCTTATATCTCTTAATTTTTTCTTGGCTAATAATTCCCTAGCAACTTGTTTAGCAGCAGCCACTTGATATCGTACCGGCTGCATAGATTTAGATAAAAAACGTAGTTCAACAGATATAAATCTTGCTCTTGCTTCATTATGTATTGCTTCTTGTACTTGTAATTCTTGTCTTCTTGGATCAGTAAGATTACTAAACTCATTAAGCATACGTTGATCTGTACGCTCCATAACTACTTCTTTAATTGGTTGCATATTTACTAATGAATCAATCATTGCAATTGGATCATTAAAACCAAACATTTCAGCAATAAGATTTACTGGCATTCCTTTTTTAGCAACCATTCCATATTTGCCACGACCTAATTTTTTTATAATTTCAGTCATATCAAAAAATGGTATGGCATTTTTTAAAGAATTAATGTCTATTTTAAAACCTTCACCTGCCACAACTCTTTCTCCTTGGTCGTTAACAAATTCGCCACGTTTTAAAAATGCTTGTACTTGATATAATTTTTCTTTTTCAATTTTATTTGTTTCTTCTTGTACTACCTTTTTTCTAGTTTTTTCTACGTCTTTTTGTATATCTTTTAATACTTTACTTTTAGCATTAGACAACCATTTTACTTGTCGCATACTAGCTTTTGTTAACTCTTCCATAGATTTATCTTCTGCTTTTTTCATGGCCTGTGTATATTCATTCCATGTTGCGTCATCCATACCACTTTGTTCTTGTGTTTGGAACATGGCTTTCATTCCATAAATCTCTTCAGCTTGTGTTATCTGTTCTTGACTAGCCAACATACGATCCATAACACTTCTAATTTCATCAGTTAAAATTGGTAAATCTTGGCCGTTTTCTTTTCTATATATAACGTTTAATTCATCTCTAATTGATTTGTATATTCTGCGTAAAAATCTACTAAATCTATTAAATATTTCTTGAAGTTTAGTGTTAGGAGCTTTTCCTTCAAATAAATAAATTTCATAATTATAAGCAAATGATTCGTGAAATTTTCTTTTTTCTTGTATAGATAATTGACTCCAAGATTGAACATCCTTGACATTAAAAAATTTCAAAAGAGTTTGAAAATCATCTGTCTGTTGTTGTGATGCTTGGTCAGACATAGCAATGTCTTCCATGACAGTTAACATATAATGTGCTGTCTCATGTAAAAACGTAGAAAGATCAGATTCTTGGGTTAAAACTGTAGTTAAAGTTTTTGGATCAAAACCACCTCTTATACCGTCAGGATTTGCTTGCTGTAAAAATTCTCCTACTTTTACTTGAATAGACCCTCTAGGCTTTCCAACTGAGAGTCTGAAATCTCTTCGTCCGTTTGGGAATTCATCATCGAGACTAAGTCGAGAAGGTTCGACTCTGATTGCAACTGCGGTATCACCGTAGCCAGTATCTGTGATAGCTCTGGTGGTAACGTAGACATCAGGTTCTCCAGCACTTCTAAGTTGACCTGTGGCTCTGATTTGTTCTGCTGCTCTTCTG
>Ga0181416_1000440_pt1 | contig 10616 bp, 1 predicted proteins | sample 39SPOviralmetaG_FD_130141 | JGI IMG/M metagenome (GOLD analysis project Ga0181416, IMG submission 130141) | Marine viral communities from the oligotrophic San Pedro Time Series (SPOT) site, San Pedro Channel, CA, USA - 39 SPOT_SRF_2013-01-16 | ecosystem: Environmental > Aquatic > Marine > Strait... | reverse complement strand
GGAGCTTGTATTAGTTTTTGGCCTGGATTAAGTAAGTTTTGACCTTTTGCTAGTGCTTTTTGACCGAAATTTAATAATGTTTGACCTTTTGGAAGAGCTGTTCTTGCCCCACTACTTATAACAGAAGGTACAGCGCTTCCTGTAGGAGCCCACTTAGGTATTAAACTTGTACCATATGCTGGAGCAAGAGCTGTGCCCATAATCCAATCTTTATCTAACATGTCTACACGACCAGAAGGTTTTGCAAGATTTTCAGGACTTGATGGACCCCTTTGTGTAGGATCTTGTTTTCCCATACTTGCATACAATGATTGTATATCTTCAAAACTTGCATTACCATCACCAGCACTTGTAGAAAAATCAAATGCTTCAGCTGCATTTTTATTAATAATATCTACAACAGTTGGTAAACCTACTTTCTTTTTAGCATCTTGTATTTCTTTAAGTGAAGGTGACTTAGATTCTTTTTTCTTACTCTCTGGAGAACTTACACCTTCTTCACCGTATACATTTTTTCTAATAGCTTTTCCAGCTTTAGATTCAGGATCTACCTTTATCCAATTCTTACTACCTTTCTTTCTAGTATATAAAACACCATCTTCATTCTTATATTCATAAGGATCTCCCTTGGGCTGCGTAACATTTTTACCTGGAGCTTCTTCTACAGCTTCTTCTGGAGCTTCAGTTGTTTGAACAACTTCTTCTTCAGGAGTTGCTCTGTTCATGGGCAGCATCTCAAATACTTGCTCAGGAGTATAAAGCAGTTCTTCTTCAGACTGTACTGGAGTTGATCCTGGAGGAGCTACAAAAGGATAACCTGCTTTACCTAAGACATTATCTCCTCTAAGCATTTCTTCTCTTGTAAAATCTCCTTCCCGTAAACCTCTTCTTAAAAGTCTTCTATCAGGTCTACTGTACATATCAGATTCTCTATCTGTTTTTCTAACGGCTCTTCTGTTTCTTTGTCTAGTATTTCTCTTACTTTTACCAATACCATATCGAGCCATAGGTATATTTCCAGAATCAAATTCTTCTTCGGCTTGCTTTCTCATAGCTGCATCTGAAGCACTCATTTTTACAGCATCAGTAAACTCAGATACAAATGCTTCTCTACCATCAGGAGTATCATTTATTGTTGGAACAGAAGAACTTTCTTGTTCTAAACCTTCTTCGGCTTCTTTTAGCTCTTTCATTCTCATTTTTACATAACCACCTCTCTCCATAGGTTGTTGCTGTTCAACAGGCTGTTCTTGTTGAGCCATCTCTTGTTGAACAACTTGAGTCATTTCTTCAATCAGAATCTGCTGATTTTCAGGAGAAGACTGTTGTAGCTCTTGCATAACTTCTTCTGGAGAGCTCTGCATTATTTGAGAATAAGCTTGTATAAGTTGCATTAACTGCTGTTGCTGTTGTTGTTGCATCATCTGCATTTCATCTTGAGATGGTTGTTGAATTCCTTCTTGAGCTCTAGCTAAAAATTGTGCAGTAGGATTCATAATTCTACCGTCATTGGCACCACCTGCTTTATAGATTCTGTATGTTTTTTTTGACATGTCTTAAATACTTATATATAATATACTAATTTTTAGTTTATTGTTTAAACATTAAAAATTTACTTTATTTCTTCTACAACGTACCCTCCATTTAGATACATAGCAACTTCATCTTCATTTAGTTGTAACTCAAAAAACTCTCCACCTTCTTTTTTATTGGATAACTGGCGTCTATAATATGGGGTATCATAAATACTTTGTTGAGCTGCTTCTTGTTCATTTTGTTCACCTAATCTTTCATCACCATATAAATCAGCAATATATCGTTTTACTTTAGATATATATGTTTCAGAATTTTTTCCTGTTAAACCTGATGGCAAATATTCAGCACCTGGTACATATTTCCAATCAGTACTAGATATATCTGATTGATAAGCACCTACTCTACTCATGTCTCTTAGTTTTTTAACTTCTTGAAAAAACATATCTTCCTCAGATCCTTTGTAGTAATTTCTAGTGCCTTTTGCTCCTCTACGACCAAGTGTAAGAAGTTTTCTAGTCCCCCTGTTATGAGCTAATATACTCATACTACGTATATCATCTTCAGTAAGATTTAACTCTGGAAACTGTTCGGCATAGTCTTTAAAAGTATCATAATGTTTAATTAAATTATACGTAGTAAGAGCTGCAGCCTTTTTATCATTACCTAAATCTTTCCAACTTTTTATATCAAAGTAAGATTTTGAAAAATCATCTAGTTGACTAAACTTAGTTTTACTTAAACCTAATGAAATATCTTCATCTTTAACATCTTTTACTTTATAACCCGCTTGTGTAATAACACCTTTATCATCTCTGCTTCTCGGTACACTTAAACCAATTCCTGTTTCAACACCTAATATACCCACAGTAGCAGATTCTAACCAATCTGGATCAACAGAGGAACCCAATGCTTCTGTCAAATTTATTGCATCAGAATGAACTCTTTTTATAGTATTTTTAATATTACTTTTCTCAGAAGTAGTAAAGCTTCTTTCTTTTTTTATTTCAGCATTATTTACTATATTATCAATATCTTCAAACTCTTGATCTTTAAAATCATACTTAACACTCTGAAGATTTACATTTTTATTGGGTCTTTGTATCCAACCTGTAAATAAATTAGAATAAGGTTCTGTTCTTACATCTCCATGAACATTATGTGTAATTTGAGGCACTCCATTTTTTACTCCTGATACAAAACCTACATGTGTATTATGAGTTTTAGAATTTAAGACATCTCCGTGATGACTTGAATTTGGCCAAAAGATACCTACAATATCTCCTGTCTTATACATGTCAGCTGTGGTACTACTTTTAGCTTTTACTTGACGAGTAGTTTTAACCAACTGACTTCCACTCTTTACATTATCAAATGCTGGATTATCATATATATTATAGACTTCAGTACTGTTTTTCTTTTTGTCCATATTTTCTTTTATATCCCAAGCATTGCGATATTTTACACCCAGAGCTTCTGTTAGGATATCATTTTGTTCTAAGATTTGACACATACCTTTAGCACATTGTAATTCTTCTAACTTTGTTGGAATATTAGTAAAGAACATAGCATTAGGATCTTTTGACTTATTTGATTTTTCAAATGCAGCTTTAGTAATAGGGCCAAATTTACCATCTACTTGTGATGATTTTAGAAAACCTTCTTCAACTAATTTATTTTGTATATCAACAACTTGTTGTGTAGTCTGAGGACTTTTGTCTGATTTGTATTTATTATAATATTTATCTACTGCAGAAAGATCTAAACTTTCATTAGCCAGCTTTTGCTCTAATGCTTTTTTAGTATTTTTACCAAAGATACCGTCTGCTCCAGAAGCTCCTATATTAAATCCTTTTTCCTGCAATTGTCTTTGAAGAACTTTTACTTCGTCTCTACTAGCATTCTTATAACTATCTATAAGATCATTTTTTGCCTTGTTCTTTTGTTCAGCTTCATACTTAGTAAGATTATCCATGTAGTTGGTTACATTATCTATCTTTTCATATGTTGAATTTTCTAAGAATGCATTTTTTGCAAGTTCTAAATTTTCTTCAGAAGTTAACAGTCTTTCAGGCATACTACCAATTGGCCTTGTGTATTCAGGTGCCGTATCTGTACTTTCAGAATCAACAGCGTCAACTACTGAAAAATCAAAATCTTGTTTAATAACTGGATTAAATTTATCAGGATTTGAAATTTTATCACGCAAACTTCTATTAAAAAAATCTTCGGTAAAGGATCTTGTAGTATTAACAGGCTCTTGTTTAACAGGCTCTGGCGATTGTTTAATAGCATCACCTACCATATCTAGTTTTGGAACAGTGTTAGATGCAGGAAATGGTGTTCCAGAGTTCCATGAACCACCTGGTTGCATTTCTACTATGTAACCATTCTTTGCATATTCAAGCGCTTCATTCTCATCTAAATTAAGGATAAAACCTCCTTTATTATGTACTCCACCATGATTAAACTTTTTATTTAGAAGTCTTTCAAAATCACTTCCACTAACTACGTTAACTGCATCTCTTAGTTTATCTCCTTTTCTTCCTATAATAGGAGTAATTTGATTTGCATCAAAACTTAAAACTTTATCCTCAAATAAAGCTCCAGAAGGAACTTTATCTGGATGAAATCCTGGATATTGTCTTACATAGTTTGTATTACTTTTAGAACCTTTGAGTAACTGATTAACTTGTTCTACTCTTCCTTTAGGTGCTTGATCTGCAAACATTTTTACATAAAAAGGATTTTTTCCCCCATATCTTGGACCTATCCATGATGGATCAGGTGAAGTATATAATATATCTGAATTAGTTCCTTCTAACAGTTCGTCATGACCTCCGCTTCTTCTTCCTCTATTTATAACATTTTTTGGTGCAAGACTAGTACCATAAGTTTCTGCTTGAGCATACTGTTGCTCTAATGGTAAATTTGGATCTACATCCACAACCCTATATATAGGTTTATTATTATATTTAGAACTTAACCATGCTTCAAATTGCTGAGGATTATCTGGAACTCCTTTAATTAAACCTTGGTTTTGCATATCTATAGCATAGTTATAATCTCTAATTAAATCATCTGTAACAGTAGCCGTAGATTTTGAAAATCTATTACCTATACCTTGTACTGCATTTCTAGCATCTTGGTATGCATTAACTATCATGTTAGGATTAACTCCAGAATTTAAAGTCATCTGTGCTCTAGGTGCATTCATTAAAACATTATCAGCATATTTTAAAAAAGGTTTAGCAAATTTAAATGCTGTCTTAGCACCTTTTGCAGCAGGAATAACTGAGAAAGCATCAAATGTTTCACCAACAGCACCCGTATCAACAACGTTATCAAACTCAAAGTTACCATCACCAAAATTGTAATCATAAAGCTCTTTACCTCCTTTAATCATAAGACTGGCTGGTGAAAGATCCATAAATGCCGTACTAATATTCTTAGCAAGACCTATAGGATCAGTAGTTACTCTATCATACGTTCTTTTTATAGGATTTATAGTAAGTTCTTTAGCGAAATCTACTACATCTTTTTCCGTAATTTCGTTAGCTATTTCAGGTGTAATTTCCAAAGGTTTTGTTCCAGCATCTTTATGCGCTTTAGCAACTTTTTTTACATGCTCCTTGGTATTATTTTTAACAAATTGAGCAGCCTGACTATTAGCAACTGGTTCTTTTTTTACAGCAGTCGTAGTAGTAGGTTTTTTTAAAGTCTTTTGAAATTCCATTAAACCTGATATACCATTTTGAGCTTTAGGTAATTCTTCAAGAACATAACCATCAGCAACATACTTAGCCACATCATTCTCATCTAAGTCAAGGATAAAACCTCCCTCTTTCATATACTGTTGAGAAGCTAGCATTCTTTGTTGTACATCAGTATATAAAGGAGTACCCATAGCAGCCATAGCTTGACTATAAATAGGAAATGGATCTTCTATAGCTTGAATACCTATTGGTGTCGGAGTAACTTCTTCTTTCTCTTCTACAGCTACATCATCTTCTTCAACTAAATCAAGAAGGTCTCTAAAAGATCTTTTTTCTTCAGCAGGTTCTGCTACTTCAGGAACTACTGCAACTTGATCACTTGGTATAGGATCAGCATTGTAAATACTTTTACCATCATCACCTTTGATAGATGGTGGATTAATTTTACCTCCACCTAAAACTCGTGCTACACCAGCACCAGTACCCCATGTCTTAAGCTCATCTGTATTAGAAGCAATGTTAGAAGCTCCTACATCATTTTGTAAACCACTTACAATATTTTTATAGTAGGGTAATTGCAATGTTTTAATGGTTGCTGCAATACCATGTTCAGGAGTAGAATAATTTTTAACACCTACTGAATTATAATCTGTTTTATCTTCATCTATATCTAACTTATAAGTTGTGTTAAAAGGATTATTTGCTGCTGTACCTCCTTCTGCTTGCCTCCAAGCTTTTAAGAACTTTAAATTTTCATCGGTAACAGGTGCACCTATACCATCTAATATTGTTGAATATATTGCAACATCATCAGACTCACCACCATCTTTTTTCTTAGGTAGTTTTTTTTGATCTGGAAACAATCTTTCTTTTGTTTTAGGGTCATAATACATTCTTCCATAAATTTCAAATGGGTTTCCTATAACAGAATCCATACCAGGTATTTTATCTAAGTCATATTTATCATAATAAGAAATATAAGGTAGCTTTCTTTTTTTATCATAACCTTTAGATAGTGTGTAATGCCCTAGTGTAGAACCTCCTGCAAGTGATTCTAACTGAAAATTACCATTAGTCTTAAGACCATCTATAATATTATAGTTTATTACATCATCCCAAACATCATCGTCATTTGCAAAACTTTTATATTCACTGTCTGGATTTTTACTTGATGTAGGTTTAAAATTAGATTTTGTAAATATTTCAGTTCCGCATTTTTCTGGATATAGGTAACATAAAAAACCTTCATCAGCAGCCTTCTTTACATAACGACCACGTTCAGGATTTAGCCCAAACATTCTTGCATTTTCAAAATTATCCCAACTTATAGTTTTATTCCCAGACATATCCTCATAAGGCATTGGAGCATTCTCACCTTGTAAAAATTCTCTTAATGCAAACCCAGCATCATAACCGTATGGAGTAACTGACTTAAGCATCCTTTGCTTTATTTGATCGACTGTATCACTCTGTTTTATTTGTTCAATAGTGCTAGGCGTTTTACCTTGAGCTATATAAGTTGTTTGTTGTTCTTTAAACCCTGGTTCTCCGTATACAAGTTTTCTATCTGACTTAGTTATTTCAGGAGTTTTAAAACCTTGTTGAAATTCCATCAGACTTTTTATACCATTAACCTGACCAGCATCTTGAGCTTTAGGTAGCTCTTCTACTATATAACCATTAGCAGCATAAGCCATTGCTTCATCTTCAGTTAATGGAATCTCATAAACACTATTGCCTGGAAATTGGTACTCACCACCAGGTTGCATTACAGCTGAATTACCTTCATCATCAATACCAAGTAAAGGATATCCGACACCCTTCATTGTAATGCGCCCATTAGCATTAGGTATAAGAGTATTTTTACCTGGATGCGCCCACTGGCCCCTTTTATCTTTAATAAACTTTTTCATTATCTAGGTGAATATAAACCTTTCATTTCTACAAACTTAATGATCATATTAACATCTTGAGGGTTGTCTTTAATTAACTTTACAAAGTTATTATAATGTCTAAACTTTTTTCTTTGTAATTGATCTTTATTATAATTAAGATTTACTGGATTTAAAGTTTGCACATAACCATTTGCTTGTGTATTCCATATTTGATTTTCTTCGTAATTGCCCAACAACCTAGTTGTATTAGGTATTAACTGGCCTGTAGGAGGGTAACCTGATCCATCAGGAAACTCCCCTCTGTCTTTAGTAATATCCCAAAATTGATTAAATCTATACTTTTGTTCTTCTTTAGATACTAAAATATCTATAGAACCTAAATTTACATTAGGATAATTTTGAGCAAGGGCTACATTGTTTTTAGGATATATGTTCAAATTTAAATATCCAGAAACCTGTTCTGAATTAAATATTACAGCTTGGTCAAAATTATAATCTAAAACATGAAATTGATCTACACAAAACTTACTGTCTCTTTTATAACACTCTAAATAATATTCTAAGCTTCTAACTGTAGAAACTTGCTTTCCTGTATTAAACGGAATACCAACTTCAAAAGGATATTGAACATTGTAAAAATTACAGTAATCATTACACCCAGCATTATGTTCCCATATTGATCCTATCTTTGTAGTATAATGTTTGTTTCTACCTGATAAATATAAATTAGGATGCCAGTCATGAAAAGATATCCATTGTTTAGATTTTGCATCATAGCTTATAGTCCAAGAAGCATCTTCAAAGAATCTTGAATCTCCTAGTGTTACTATAAATTTATTATCTCTATTATCAGACATGTAATATATAAACTTATCTTTCTCTAAATACTCAACCATACCTTTATACTCAGGTTTAAGCATATAGTCTTTTTTAGAAAAGTATATTATTCCATCTGTATTATCATAACCAGCAGAGCACCCTATACCTGCTACTGGATTATCTACATGAGGGAACTCAGGAAAGTCTTCAATAAGTTTATAAGGTAAGAACTCATTAAACCACCACTTCATATTTATCTGAGATATTTCTTGCAACCCTTGACCATAAGAAAATACCTTACCTTGCTGCTGACTAATAAAATATAATCCAGCAGGACTAGATATAATACCTAATCTATCTTGAGATGAGCCATACTCGTATTTTTTATCAGAAGCTGTGACACTTGTAGGAGTTGCAGCAAATAAACCACCATCACCTACAGTAGTAGCTACACCAACATAAGTTTCCCTCTCATCTACTCCTGCATAAACTAAAGGACTAGAATCTTCAAATGTTATAAAAAGACCAGTCTTACCATAGTTCTTTACAGAATTTATATCGCTTCTAAAAGTTACATTGTTCAATGGTAAATATGTTAACCATCCATCTGTAGTATCTTCTTTTACTTGTGGTAGAGAGTAATTAATCCTATTAGGATAAGATGTAAAACATAAATCTGCCACAGTAGGATCATAAGTTTTATTTTGTAATACACCTTGAGTAAAGTATTGATTGAATACAAATCTAGAAGAGCTTAAAGAATAATCATAAATATACTTATTACCTTTTTCAATCATTGCAGGATCCATATCAAACAAAAATTCTAAATCTGTAAATTTATATTTACTATAGAACTCTTCATAATCAAACGTTCCTCTTGATCTAAAATCTACAAGTACTTCCGACTCTACAAAGAAATCTCTAATACCATTATTAGATAAATAAAAATAGTCATTCTTAACACCCAAAAAGTTAATACCCTTTCCGTCTAAGTTATAATAACTACTTGGTGTTAATCCTGATCCAAAGTTATTATCTGTTATTGCATCAAGTATATTAGATACATTGTAAAGATCTGAAAAATCCCAAGGTTCACTATTAGCCCAATATCTTGGATAAGGAACTAAAGGACTCATAAAATAATTATAAGGCGTATTTTCAGAAACATCAAACAACCAGTTATAAAAGAAAGGCATTATATTCTTTTCTGTAAATCTATTTACATAAGTATCTCCTCCAAAAAATACAGGGGTCTTACCTATCTTATTATGTATTAGTGGGTTAGTACAGTCAGCTACCGTATTGCCAAAATTAGTAATTGATAAATTATCAAAATTAATATCTTGTTCACAGGGAGTTGCAACAATCTGTTGTATATTTTCTAATTGTCCATATTGATTTCTTATACTAAATTTTAATCCAGCGTAGTTGCTAGCAATTTTATTTGTAAAAGGAATTACTTTACCATTAGTACTAAAGCTAACACCCGCATCTCCATGTACACTATTTTTTTGTGCAACACCTAAAGTCATTAAGGATTTATCAACACTTGTGGTATTAGGATCTAAAGTATTACCGCTGTCATAAATAAATCTAGGTCCTATATTTAATCCATTTCCTGACTCTGTTCTTAATACAGTTAACCTAGGTCTTTTTCTATTATTAATTCTATACCTTACTGAATCTCCCGCATTATTTTGAAATTCAGGAAAATCTTGTACATCATCAAAAACATAAATACCATCAGCCATTTGAAATCTACTTGGCCAGCTTGTTGGTGGAACTACCCACTTTTTATAATCACCATGACTGATTTGTTCTAAAGCATATTGCTGTGCTCTAACTATTTCAGTCATTAATCTTATAGTAACTTGAGCACCTTCTAGAAAGTAAAAAATAACTTGTCCAAGTCCTACGCCTGCTGGTAGAAGTTGTGCACCAGAATAAGATTTAGAATACCCAGGAGTAGTATAAACTTTTGATAAATTAGCTACTGCAAGATTTTTAGCATTAGCTGCGGTAGCAAGAGAATCGCCACCTGCTAAATCTAGAAAAGCTCCTCCATTTCTATAAGCAGCAATAGCTGCATTATAACCTGGTATAATTCCAGGTATAAATGGTGGAAAACCAGTTATATAACCCAATTGTTGTCCAGCTGCATGGGTTTGCCCTGCAAAATCAATTCCAGTTGTTACAGATCCTACTGCAGGAGCTACAGCTGGAATCAATTGAGCATGCCTAGGTACAGTATATTGAGTTTCGGGATAATTAATATTTATCTCACCTACTGATTGCAAGAGAGCATTAATAGCACCGCCTATTGCTCCAACTATAATTAAACCATCATCTAGTAACTTAAACTTAGGATGCCCATTGGGTTCAATAAATCTTTGTTCCGCAGTACCCTCTAAGTGCCCGTATACTTTTAATTCAGACATGGATAAGAAAGGTCTTTTGAAACTTGTGTCAGGGGAGTGAAAGCTTATTAAATCTTGTGGTAGAGTTTGATTAACAAACTCTTTATCAATAGGATTTATTGTTTGGTTTTCTGGGTATCTACTTAATATGTAAGGATCATTAAAACCATAATTTTCATTATTTGGATTATCGCTATTCTTTCTAGGTCTAATACAGTTAAAAGGATAGTTTGCAT
>Ga0181416_1000439_pt1 | contig 10632 bp, 12 predicted proteins | sample 39SPOviralmetaG_FD_130141 | JGI IMG/M metagenome (GOLD analysis project Ga0181416, IMG submission 130141) | Marine viral communities from the oligotrophic San Pedro Time Series (SPOT) site, San Pedro Channel, CA, USA - 39 SPOT_SRF_2013-01-16 | ecosystem: Environmental > Aquatic > Marine > Strait... | reverse complement strand
TATAACATTATATACACCAAATTTTTCAGATACTTCTAACTTAAGATAAAAATCACCATATTTACACATGTTTCTAATCCATGTAGATAAATTAAATTCTACAGATGAAAATGTAAGACGAGTATTACATAACTTATTTTATGATGTACTTAATATTGAATTTAATTTAGCAACTTGGGTTAGAAACATGTGTAAATATGGTGATTTTTATCTTAAGTTAGAAGTATCTGAAAAATTTGGTGTATATAATGTTATACCAATGTCAGTGTATGAAGTAGTAAGAGAAGAAGGAACGGACCCTGAAAATCCATCCTACACTCGTTTTACACTTGATCCTAATGGTTTGGCTTCAGGTGCAACTAATACAATTAGAAGAGATATGTTCCAACTAGAAAATTATGAAGTAGCACATTTTAGATTACTTACAGATTCTAATTATCTTCCTTATGGTAGAGCATTTTTAGAACCAGCTCGTAAAGTATTTAAACAATTAATGTTAATGGAGGATGCTATGTTAATTCATAGAATTATGAGAGCACCAGAAAAAAGAACATTTTATGTTAATGTAGGAGCTATACCACCAGAACAAGTTGAACAATTTATGGCTGAAACAGTCAATAAAATGAAAAAAACACCTTACATAGATCAAAACACAGGTGATTACAACTTAAAGTACAACATGCAAAATATCACTGAAGATTTCTATATACCAGTTAGGGGTAATGATAATTCAACACGAATTGAAACAACTAAAGGTTTAGATTATGATGGTACTCAAGATATTGAATATTTAAAACATAAAATGATGGCTGCTTTAAAAATACCTAAACCATTTTTAGGATATGAAGAAGGAGTAGAAGGAAAATCAACATTAGCTAGTATGGATATTCGTTTTGCTAGAACAGTTGAACGTATTCAAAGAATTGTAGAATCAGAATTAACTAAAATAGCATTAGTACATTTATATTCTCAAGGTTTTGAAGATAAAGATTTAGTAGATTTTAAATTAGAATTAACTGTACCTTCTATTATTTATGAACAAGAAAAAATAGAACTATATACAGCTAAAACAGCAGTAGCAGGTGATATGTTAGAAAGAAAATTATTTAGTAAAGATTGGGTTTATGAAAATGTATTTGGGTTATCTCCTGATCAATATAATGAACAAAAAGATACAATGTTAAAAGATGCAATGGATACCTTTAGAATCAATCAACTTGAAAATGAAGGTAATGATCCAGCAGAATCAGGTATGTCTTATGGTACACCACATGATTTAGCTTCGTTATATGGTAATAAAAGAGATAAAGCAGTAGGCCCTGCACAAATACCAACAGGATATGATGAAAAAGAACCTGGACGTCCAGTTGAAAAACCTCAAAATTATGGTTCAGATCAAAGTAATTTTAGTAGAGATCCTTTAGGTAAAGGAGGATTAACACCAGATAGGGTAGAAAAACCATCAGATGGTAATAGAATTTCTACATTTGAAGTTAAAAATCTTAAAAAGTCTCTTCAAAAAGCTTTAAATAAAAAACAAATCTTAAAAGAAGAAAATGAAAGTGGTCTTTTAAGTGAAAAAAATATTAAGTCTTAGGAATAGGGCTATATTTATATACGATAAATTCGAATTTATAAAACATGAAAGTAAAACATTCTAAGTACAAGAATACTGGAATTTTATTTGAACTCCTTACTAGGCAGTTGACTTCTGATACTATTGCAGGAAATCAACCTAAAGCTTTGTCTTTTTTAAAAAAACATTTTAATAAAAAAACAGAGTTGTTAAAAGAATATAAAATATATCATACTTTAGCTACTCAAAAATATAATAAAGACGCACAAGCTACAATGTTAATCAACACATTGATAGAAGCACATGGAAAATTAAATAAAAGTCAGTTAAGAAGAGAAAAATACAATTTAATTAAAGAAATTAAAGATACATATAATGTAAATGATTTTTTTAAAGCAAAAATAACTGATTATAAAATAATGGCATCTATTTTTAATTTACTTGAAAATAAAAATGCTACACCTACATCTATTGTAGATTCTAAAACAACACTTTTAGAACATATTACTGTAAAATCTAAAACTACTAAAAAAAATTCTATTTTAGAAAATTATAGTAAACAAGATAAAGATACAAGATTAATTGCTTATAAAGTTATACTTGAAAAATTTAATGATAGATATAGTGATTTACAAGACAATCAAAAAACATTATTAAAAGAATATGTTAACAGCGTTACTAATAGCCCTGCTCTTAAATCTTATCTCAACCAAGAAATTAATGAAGTTAAAAAAGATCTTGCAAAATATTCTAAAAAAGTTAAAGATAAAGCAGTAGCAGTAAAGTTAAATGAAACTAAAGACATGATTAAACCATTATGTAAAAAATCATCTGTTAATGATGATAATGTTATTAACTTACTTAACTATTATGAACTAGTAAATGAGTTAAAAACAATTCATGGTTAGTCTTTTAGACATATATAATATTAAAGAATCTACTTTTAGTGAATTAAAAAAAGATAGAGATCCTGCCAGAGGAAATAAAGCTAAAGATAGAGAAAGAGATTTTAAATTAGTTACTGGAGAACCAGATCCTGAAACAGGCAAAATATCTTCTAAAGTAGTTAAAAAACCATCTGTACCTAACATGGTTAAAGATTTAGAAGCAGAAATTCAGGATTTTCAAAAATTAGTAAATACTAATCCTAATGATATAGTATTATTTAATATATTAGAAGAATTAAAAGATTTATATAATAAATTTAGAACACACGCAAGAAAAAATTATAGAGATGAGTAAACCATTTAATATACACGATTGGCAAGCTAAACAACGTTTAAATGAAAATTTAAACCCAGAAGTATCTAGAAAGGTAGATGGTTTTATTAAAGCAATGGCAGATAGATATAACTACTCAGAACAAGATGCTGTATTTGCCATTATGGCTGCTTTAAAACAAAGAGGTTTTAGTGGTTTAGATGAACACCACGCAGGTGATTATAATCCAGGTTTTTTAAAACAAACTGTAAGTACATTTTTAGATAAATTAAAGGAAAAAACAAACGAAGGATCAGATTATAAAACAGTAGAAAAAATAATGGAAAAACATTTTTCTGCTAAAAAAGAAATAGATGAAATGAGTACGTTAGGAACAGGCACTTCATTTAATGCTGGTTCAGGTGAAGGATATATGACACCATATGCTTTTAAAAAGAAAAAAAAGAAATAACATGCTATTACAAGAATATAGACCATTTAAAGTAGATAAACAATTAGTAGAAGCTTCTATTAAGAAAAATACACCATTAATAGTTACAGGTGTGTTACAAAGAGCAAATGCTAAAAACCAAAATGAAAGAGTATACCCAAAAGATATATTAGCAAGAGAAATTAGAAGTTATATGGAGGGTCCTGTAATAGAAAAAAGAGCATTAGGAGAATTAGACCACCCAGAAAGTTCAGTAATTAATCTTCAAAATGTATCTCATAATGTATTAAAATGTTGGTGGGAAGGTGATGATGTAATGGGTGATGTTGAAATATTACCAACACCTGCTGGAAATATATTAAAAGCATTATTCGCTTCAGGTATTACTATTGGTATTTCTTCTCGTGGTATGGGTTCAGTGTCAGATAATTTATCAGAAGGTACAGTTGAAGTACAAGATGACTATGATTTATTATGTTTTGATTTTGTTTCTACTCCATCAACACATGGTGCATTTTTATCACCTAAAGGATTAAATGAAGGTAAAATACAAGTACCAGAATACAAATATACAAATGTAAATAACATAATTCGCGATATTATATGCGATAACACAGGAATGTGTAAATGTTAGTTATGAACATTCAATTGTTCACTTCCTAAAAACTCCCACAAAAAGGCGTGGTTCTCCAAAGATCTAGTTATATGTATGGTAAACAATAAAGGTTACAACATATATTTAAACTCTATGAGAGATTAAAAAACATATAAAGTACTATAAGTACACACAGCTTAAGGGGAGTTATTCCTGATTTCCCTTATATTTCAATTAACACGAATATTAACTAAAAAAACAAATTATGAGAAAATTGATTTTAAGTTTAACTTTAGGGCTAGCAGTAGCATTTGGAGTAAACGCACAGGAAAAAGGTGACTGGTACATTGGTACAGGTGACATCGCAAACAAAGCATGGACTGAGTGGTCCGTAAGCCCAACAGTAGGATATGGTTTAACAGAAAACATCATGGTAGGTGCATCTGTTTCACAAGCAGACTCTACAGTTGATTTGGCTATTGATTTGCATGCAAGATACTACACAAGAGGGTATTTTGTATACGTTTCAACAACAGGTTTAAACACTGACAATTTATGTGTTGGTGCAGGTAAAATGTTTACGTTTCACAAAGGCGTGTTTGTAGATCCTAAGTTGGTTTACGACGCAACGGCTAAAACAACTAACTTAATGTTAGGAGTAGGTCTTAAATTTTAATTATTAACTAAAAAACAATTATCATGGAAAAAGTATTTTCACTTTTAAACGGATTATTAGGAGGAATAGGAACATTATTAATGGCTCTTATCCCTGTAACAATCCTTTGGTTTGTCTTAACAGGCGGATCAGTATTTGGAATGGATGCAATTGCTAACCTTACTACATTAGTAAACGGGTTTGGTAACGGTGGTTTCGTAGGATTAGTAGTTTTAATTCTAGTAGCATCTTTCTTTACAAATAAGAAATAATATTTATTAAATATTTCATTAAAGGCGCCTATGGCGCCTTTTTTGGTCTTCCTTCCTCTATTATATGTATGTTCAAACATACGAGCTTCTTAATAAGCCGTCCCTGATTATTTATAACCCTATTAAGGTTCCTAATAACCTTACTTCCCGTACAACACATTAACGAGACTCGAAAGAGAAAAAACTATTTAAAAATGGCAAACAACATTTTAAAAGAGGCTATCGCTGACGCTAAAGCAGTTCGTGAAGTTGCTCTTGCAAATGCAAAAGCCGCATTAGAAGAAGCTTTTACACCTAGATTACAATCTATGTTATCTGCTAAATTATCTGAAGACTTAAATGAAGAAGAAGATTTAGACGAAAACGTAGAAGAAATCGAAGAAGGAAACTACTATGAAGATGATCCCAAAGCAGATAAAAAAATGGAGGAAAATAACATAGAAGAAGGTGAATCAGTTGATTTAGATGAGGAAATTGATTTGGAAGAAATTCTTAGTGAATTAGAATTAGAAGAAGGTGATGACCTAGAAGAAGAAAAAGTCGAAGAAGCTAAAGAAGATGATTTAGACGAAGCTAAAAAAGATGACGATAAAGACGACGTTAAAGAAGCAAAAGACGAAGACAAAGACGACATGAAAGAAGCTAAAGAAGAAGATTTAGATGAAGCTAAAGACGACGAGATAGATGAAGCAGTAGGTTATCCAAACTATAAAGCAGATCATGTACAAAAAGTTAAGCATGATGCTAGTGACGTTAACCAAGGACTAAACGAAAGTGAAAGCTTTGATTTAGATGCTCTTCTTGAAGAAATCAACAATTTAGATGAAAACGAAGACGAAGTTAACGAAGTAGCTGAAGAAACTAACGAAGAAGTTGAAACAACTAATGAAGTAGCTGAAGAAACTAATGAAGCTCTTGGAACAATAGCAGGTATTGGTGGTTTAATTGCAGCAGCAGGTGGCTTAAGTGCTATTGAAGCAGCATCAGAAAACCCAGATTTTAAAGCTAAACATCCAAAAGTAGCTAAAGCATTAGGAATGATGCAAAAATTAGGTGGACAAGCAAGTGCAACTAGAAAAATGGAAGAAGAAGCTAAAGATAAAGAGCTTGAAGAAACCAAAGCAGCTTTAGAAACAGTTACTACTGAACTTAACGAAGTTAACTTATTAAACTCTAAATTATTATATGTTAACAGAATCTTTAAAGCAAACACATTAGATGAAGCACAAAAACTACGTGTAGTTGAAACTTTAGACAATGCGACAAACGTTAAAGAAGCTAAGTTAATATATGAAACAATTAAGGATACGTTTAATGTTGTTAAATCAACAAAAACAACTCCTAAAAGATCAATCAAAGAAGGATTAGGAATGGCTTCAAAAGCTGCAGGAACATCTACAGCTGCAAAGAAACCAGTTCTTAATGAATCAAATGACATGATGGCTAGAATGCAAAAACTAGCAAATATTAAAATAAATCAATAATTAAAAAAATTAAAAACGAAATGAACGTAAATAATTTATTAGAAGGTGCTTCACCTTACAAAGTTCTTTCCGAGCAGTCAGCTAAATTAGCTGGTAAATGGGATAAATCAGGACTTTTAGAGGGAATTGAATCTTCGACAGAAAAGAATAACATGGCAATGTTATTAGAAAACCAAGCTAAACAGCTTGTAAATGAGGCAAATACAGCAGGTACTGGTACTTCAATTAGTACTGGTAATTCTGAAGCATGGGCGGGTGTAGCTCTTCCATTAGTAAGAAGAGTATTTGGTGAAATCGTAGCTAAAGATTTAGTATCGGTTCAACCAATGAACTTACCAGCAGGATTAATCTTTTACCTTGACTTCCAATATGGATCTACAGATGCTACAGGTTTAAAAACATCAGGAGAATCACTTTACGGTGCTACTTCAGATCTTAAAAGAACTGACGGTGGATTTGATAAAGGTCTTTATGGTGCAGGTGAATTTGGTTACTCAATAAATGCAGTATCTCAAGAAATTACAGCTTTATCAACAGCAGCAGCTACAACAGCAACATATGCTACTGGATCTGCAACTGTTGCAGGTATTTTAAATAATGATGCTGAATTTGGTACTACATATTCATCTGAAATTACAGCGGGTACAATAGCAGTAGTTAAAGTAGCTACAGCAGGATTATCTGATGTAGATCTTGAAGGTGTTAGAGCATTTGGTATTAATGATCAAAATGATCACATTGATGCATTCTTCCCACAATTTACAAGAGTTGAAGGAAATAATGTTGAATTCGTAGTACAAGTAGGTGCTGCAGCTGATTTATTTGGTTTAGGTAAAGTTACTGTAAATTACCATAAAGGACCAGATAATTTAAATGATAGAGGTGATTTTGAAGATAATTCAACTAACACAACTGTATCACAAGGGTATACAAACTCTTCTTTAGATATTCCAGAAATTAATGTTTCTTTAAGATCTGACACAGTTGCTGCTAAAACACGTAAATTGAAAGCACAATGGACTCCTGAGTTTGCTCAAGACCTTAATGCTTATCATTCAATTGATGCTGAAGCAGAATTAACTTCAATCTTAAGTGAGTACATTTCAATGGAAATTGATCTTGAAATCTTAGATATGTTAATCAGAAATGCTGATACAGTTGAAGGATGGAGTGCTAAAGTAGGAAATGATGTAACAATCACAGACTTAACTGATCCTAACACAACTGCTGGAGGTACTGACGCTCCAACATTTACAAACACAGCTAATACAAGTGGTGTATACTACACTAAAATGTCTTGGTTCCAAACTTTAGGTGTTAAATTACAGAAAGTATCTAACTTAATTCACCAGAAAACTCTAAGAGGTGGTGCTAATTGGTTAGTAGTTTCTCCAAAAGTTTCTACAATTTTGGAATCAATCCCAGGATTTGCAGCTGATTCAGCAGGTGACTCAGGTAAATACAACATGGGTGTTCAAAAGATTGGTGCTGTAAATAACAGATATACAGTTTACAAAAACCCTTACATGACAGAAAATACTATCTTAATGGGTTATAAAGGATCTCAATTCCTTGAAACTGGTGCTGTTTTTGCTCCATATATTCCATTAATCATGACTCCACTAGTTTATGATCCTAACTCATTCACACCGAGAAAAGGTATTATGACTAGATATGCTAAGAAAATGGTTCGTCCAGATTTCTATGGTAAAGTAGTGATAGCAAACTTAAACGAACTATAAGAAGTTAGTTTAATTTTATATTTAAAGAGAGCCGCAGTAGCGGCTCTTTTTTTATATGTATTTGTGATAAACAATAATTGGTCAATGTTGTTTTAACAATATTAAACGGGGAAAATAGCCTCTATGGATTTGACCACTGTAGTTGTATCCCTATAATGTCAAAAAATAAAAAATTATGGCAATTAAAACAAGAGCAGAATTAAAAACAGGAAGAAATTTCGGTGATGTATTAGATTCATTACAAACTTCTTTGACAATGGTAGAAAATATAGCAGCTGCCAAAGTATTAACTCAAGAAGATTCAGGAAAAACATTTTTCATTAATCAAGCATCTGCGTATGAAATTACATTACCTCTAATGAAAGACGTTACTTCAGGATGGAATTGTAAATTTATCTTAGGAACTGTAGCTTCAAATGCAGTAACAATCGCAAACAACACAGCTGAAGACACTATCGTTGGTGGTATAGCTGGTGCTGATGGTGGTGCTGCAACTCATGCAGAAACTGCAGTTGATGAAATAGTATTCATTTCTGGAGCAGTATTAGGAGACCAATGTACTATCGTAAGTAATGGTACAAATTACTTCGTATCTGGTTATGCTGCTGATGTAGCACACATTACAGTATCGTAATAATTAATACTTATTATTTTAAAGAGGACCGCATTAGCGGTCCTTTTTTTTATATGTATTATCAAACGTTATATTAATGGCTAAACAAAACTCTAAAAAGACCCCTCCAAAGGGCACGGTTAGATTTTCACTTTCTCTTTCAGAAGAACAAAAATCAGCAAAACAAGCAATTTTACATCATCCCTATAATTTTATTGTAGGAAAAGCAGGTAGTGGTAAAACATTATTAGCTTGTCAAGTTGCATTAGACATGTTTTTTAAAAGACAAATTGATAAAATCATAATAACAAGACCTACAGTATCAACAGAAGACAATGGATTTTTACCTGGTTCAGAAAAGGAAAAAATGGAACCATGGATAGTACCTATTAAATCTAATATGCGTAAAATTTACAATAAACCTCTTATTTTAGAAAAAATGGAAAAAGAGGAATCAATTGAATTAGTATCATTAGCTCATTTTAGAGGTAGAACATTTGAAAACTCTATAGTAATAGTTGATGAATTTCAAAATTTAACTCGTTCACAATTCAGAATGGCATTAGGTAGACTAGGGAAAGGATCAACAATGATATTTTGTGGTGATAATCAACAAATAGATCTTAAAGATAAAAATTATTCAGCAATTCATGATTTACCTAAAATAGATAATTCTCAATATGTTTATAAACGAGTATTAGAAGATAACCATCGTCATGTAGCAATAGATGAAGTATTTGAATTACTAAACGGAATGTAACCTCTTCTATAACTGTTTCATATTTATACGTGAATAACCTAATTTAATTAAAATGGCAAACATTCCTATATGGCCCGGTTCATCATCATTCACAGCAGGTGATACTCCTTTTTCGTTTTATGATGCTGATACAGAATTTCAAGCAGATGCTCCTAAATTAGCAGATTGGTGTGCACAAAGATTAGGGTATCCTTTAGTAGACATTGAATTACAAGCAATAAACTTTTTTTCATGTTTTGAAGAAGCTGTTAATGAATATGGTGCTCAATTATATAATTTTCAAATTATAAATAATTTCCAATCTTTAGAAGGAAACACAACAGGTTCTAATTTTAATAATCAATTAATAACACCTAATTTAGGAGGAGTAGTAAATGTATCTGAACAATATGGAAACGAAGTTGATGGGGGTGGAGGAGATTATGAATTACAAAAAGGAACATTAGCTGTAACTCAAAGTCAACAAACATATGATTTATTATCAAATGTTTCTTCATCTATAAGTGGTTCAGAAGCAGTTTATATAAAAAGAATATATCATTATGCACCTTCAGCTATAAATAGATATTTTGACCCTTACGCAGGTACAGGTACAGGAATACAATCATTAATGCAAACATTTGGATTTGGTAATTATTCACCAGGTGTAAATTTTATGTTAATGCCTATATATTTTGATGTATTAAAATTACAAGCAATTGAATTAAACGATACTATTAGAAAATCAGGATATCATTTTAATATAGAAAATAATAGATATTTAAAATTATTCCCTATACCAACTAGAGATTATACACTACATTTTGAATATGTTTTAAAATCAACGGCAAATAATCCTGTTAAAAATCCTGCTAATAATTTAATAACAGATATATCAAATGCACCTTATACTACCCCAACATATGCTTTTATTAACCAACCAGGAAGACAATGGATTAGAAGATATGCTTTAGCTTTAGCTAAAGAAATGTTAGGAAGTATAAGAGGTAAATATCAAACAATTCCTATTCCTGGAGATGACACAACTTTAGATTATGCTCGTTTATTAAGTGAAGCAGTTGCTGAAAAAGCAGATTTAATAGCAGAATTAAAAGAATTATTAGAATCAACAACAAGATTAAAACAACTTGAAAGAAAAAATCAAGAAGCACAACAAACACAAGAAACTTTTTATAAAGTACCTTACCATATTTATATAGGATAATGATAAAATTAAAAAATATATTAAATGAAGTACTAAATGAATTTATAGTACAAGCTTATATGCTAACAGATCCTGATTAT
>Ga0181416_1000434_pt1 | contig 10750 bp, 11 predicted proteins | sample 39SPOviralmetaG_FD_130141 | JGI IMG/M metagenome (GOLD analysis project Ga0181416, IMG submission 130141) | Marine viral communities from the oligotrophic San Pedro Time Series (SPOT) site, San Pedro Channel, CA, USA - 39 SPOT_SRF_2013-01-16 | ecosystem: Environmental > Aquatic > Marine > Strait... | reverse complement strand
TGGTGGGGTGCCTATTTTAATGATAAAGAAAAGATAGTATGTTATCCGTGTCAGTGGTTTGGACCGAAACTTGCTGATAAAAACACGAAGGATATTTGTCCTGAAGAATGGGTGAAAATATAGGATGGAAACATAATTATGATACATTAGATAAATTAATAGTTGATATTTTTAATTAAAAATTTATATTAATTATTTTTAAATTTAAAAAAAATATATAATTTAATTTATAATGGATAATATTTTAATTATTGGAGATTTTCACCATAAAAATAAGTTAGGTTTAGAATCAACTTTAAATTATTTAAATATTAAAATTAATTATGGTTGTATTAATAATATTAATCAATATAATATAATAATTTCTCCATCAATGCCTATAAATACATCTTTATATCCAACAAAAAAATTTATTTTCGGTCCACACTTTTCTGTTTTTCCCAATCAATTATTATATAAAATTAATAATTTACATAAAAATAGTATATATTTACAACCAAGTTATTGGGCTCTAAATGTTTGGAAAAATTTTAATGTTGAAAGTATAATACCTTTAAAAGTTTTTTATTTTCCTGTTAATACTAAAAAATTTAAACCATTAGAAAATATTAAAAAAGAAAAAGTATTTATTTATTTTAAAAGACGAAAACAAACAGAATTGTCTTTTTTAAAAACATTTTTACATAATAAAAATATTGAATTTAAAATTTTTGATTATGTTAAAAGATATGAAGAAGAAGATTATTTAAAATATTTACAAAAATCAAAATATGGGATAATATTAGATGCACATGAAAGTCAAGGATTTGCTATAGAGGAAGCACTTTCCTGCAATGTTCCTTTATTAGTTTGGAATGTTAAAACTATGGCGCAAGAAGAAGGAGTAAATTATCCAGATATACCAGCCACAAGTATACCTTATTGGGGTGAAAGGTGTGGAGAGTTTTTTTATAAAAAAGAAGAATTTGAAGAAAAATATAACGAGTTTATAAGTAAAATAAATACATATAAACCGAGAGATTTTGTGTTGAAAAATTTAAGTGTTGAAAAATGTGCCGAAAATTTCGAAAATATGTTAAAAAATATGTTAATATGTTAAAAAATATGTTAATATGTTAAAAAATATGTTAAAAATAATTATACTTAAATAAATTTTATTATTTTAAGTATAATGGAGTTTTTTGAACAATGTTTCGACAAACATGATTACAATGAATTAAATAATATTGATGTTCGAATGTTATACAATGTTTTTTTATTTCACCAAAAGATATTTCCAGGACATTCGGAAAGTATTTATTTTGATGTGGGAACAAACGCAGGAAGCTTTTTGAAAGTATTAGAACACTTCAAAATAATTTCGAATATTCATTGTTTCGAACCACATCCAGTAATAAATATAAAAACAAAAAAAAACTACCCACATATTAAAATGAATGTTTTATGTTTATCAAATTCAACTGGGTTTGAAGATATACACTTTCCTTTACATAGTGTCGGATTAAGTAGTATGATAAAACGCCCTATTTTTGATAATTTAGGTACTGAAGTAAAAACGATTAGTGTCCCTTCAATTACATTGGACAAATACTGTAAAAATAACAATATCGAAACCATTGATTTTATTAAAATAGATGTTGAAGGTGCAGAAAAGATGATAATTGAAGGTTCGTCTGAAATGTTAAAACAAAAAAAAATAAAAGGTGGTTTATTTGAAATAGGAGAAACATTAAAAGATGCAGGTACATCAGAACAAGAAATTGAAACTATATTAAGAGATTATGGGTATAATATAGTTAAAAATTTAAGTAGAAATGATTGGTATTTTCATATTTAAATATCATGAAATATAGCATTATCATAGCCGTGATTATGCCACGATTCGTAATGTGGATAAGGTTTAATACAATGTATTTTTGGATATTGTCGTTCTTGTTTTATAGCACTTGCTAATGTATAATTACCAGAATAACCACAAATAATAGCTTTACAACTATTAAGGACGTCGCATAATTCATATATAGAATTAATATTGTATTTATCATATTTTTGTAATGCTTCAATATTGTTTAAATGTTCAAAATTAGTATAATTTAATACTTTAATATCTGTATATTTATTTTCCTTTATCAAATTATTTATTAAATTAATAATTTTATCTATATTATTTTTCATAAAATTTTTATTAGAACACGCATTAATATCAATAATAACTGTATCTTTTAATAATGGTAAATTATTATTTTTATAATAAATTTTTGGATATTTATTTTTTTTTTTCAATCCATTTCTTCTTTCCATACATCCCATAAATCCAGATTCTTCATCTTGTGGTATGTGTATTCCTTCAGGATACCATTTCATTTGGCCAGCATTTGGATATTTGTCACTTTTTCCTTTAACATATGGGTTTTTACCCCAAACTAAATTATATATATCATCATTTCTATACGTAGATTTATCTGATATATAAACATTATAACCCATTTTTGAAAATTCTTCTGGCAATGTTGAATACTGTAAATGATCTCCTAAACCTGGGTATTGTGAATAAATAATAATATCTTTATTCATTTTATATATAATAAAAATTTTTTTTTTATATAAATAATTTTATTATATAATTATTTATATTTTGCATTTTTTAAATATACCTGTTAATATATTTGGATTATATCTTTCATCTTTTCTAATAGTATCTTCAAATGGAACACCACAATTTACAATTTCATAGCCATTTTCTTTTAAAAAATTAATTAATGCACTTTTATTAAAATGCCATAAATGTTCATCTGGTCTTCTATGTTTCCATTTTTTAAACCAAATTTCTGAAAAAAAGTGACACCAAGGTAATGTTATAAAAATAAAGTTACAATTTAGTTTTTTTATAAAATCTATATTTTCAAAATGTTCTAATGAATCAAAAAAACATATAACATCAAAATGTTTTTTAAAAATATCTTTAAAATTCAAAATATTAATTGTATTAGATAAAGGATAATTACTTATATCTGTTCCATTACAAGATGTAATACATTTTGTACATGCATTTAAAAAATCACCATTCCCATATCCTACATCCAAAATACTAGTTGGTATTCTTTTTATAGATGCAAATAAAAATCCCAATCTCATATGAGCTAATAATCTACCATTCTCCCCATAGTCATTATATTTACGAGAATAACTAATATCATAAACACATATTTTTTTTAATATATTTTTTTGTTTAATAATACCATTTTCGAATATTTCATAGTTTTCCATTTTATATTTATTATTGTTATTTCTCTATATTTTTACATCTATTTATAATATTTGTTGAACTATATCCTTTTATATATGGTATAATTTTAACTTCTTTTACAATATTATGTCCTATAATATCTTTTAATTTATAGTCACCACCTTTAATAATAACATCTGGATTAATTTTTTTTATTAAATTTAATGGATTATCTTCTGAAAATGATATAATATTATCAGCAATATTAAGTTCTTTTAAAAAAGCTATTCTATCAGATAAAGAATTAATTGGTCGTTCTTTACCTTTTAATCTTTTTATACTTTCATCCGAATTAATACCTATAATTAATTTTGTTCCATATTTTTTACATTCTTTTAAATATCTTATATGCCCTATATGTATTATATCAAAACAACCATTTGTAAAAACAATTTTCTCTTTTTTTTTATTTATTATTAAATTCCAATCAATTTTGTTTAATTTATAACAATTTGGAGTATTTACTGCAATATTACCTAATTTTGTAAGAATATCTAAAAAAAATTTATTATTATCAAAATTTCCATATGTTTTATAATAAATACATAAACCCGCCAATATAGTATCACCGCATCCTATAACATCTATAACCAATGAAGGTATTATACTTTTATAAAGTATTTTTACTTTATCTTTTTTTATATATATAAATCTCATTCCATCAGAACCAAGAGTATTTAATATATATTTTATATTGTATTTTTTTAATAATTTCAAAGAAAATTCTTCAATATTATTACTATTTATTTTCTTCCCAAAAAAATCATTTGCTTCTTTCTTATTTGGTTTAATTAAATCACAATTTTTATATTTATCGTAATTAGTACCTTTTGGATCTACAAATACAACTGCATTATTTTTATGTGAGATGTTTATAACATTTTGACATAAATTATATGTCAAAAATCCTTTTAAATAATCTGAAAATACAACAATATCTATATTTTTTATTATAGTTTTAATATAATTTAATATATTTTCTTCATTTTTTTTATTTACATTATTTATATTTTCAATATCAAATCGTGATATATATTGATTATTTGCAAATATACGATTTTTTATTATTAATTGTCTATTATTTTGATGAAAATTTATATGTTTTACATTTGAATATTTTTTTAATTTATCCAATAACAATGTTATATTATTTTCATCTATACACGTTATTAAATAAATATTATCAAAATAAAAATTTATATTTTCTAATACATTTCCCAAACAACCTAAAAATTTTTCGCTATAATTAACATTAACTATTGGGAAACCTCCTTCGGGCGCTATTCTATTTGCATAACCATAATAATATTTATCAATTATAATATCACCCAGTAATAATATATTATTCATTATAATTATATAAAAATTTAATTTTTATATAATTATAATGAATATATTTATAGATTTTGATAATACTTTATGTGAAACATTAAATGGTGATTATTATAATAGTAAGCCTATAAATGATAGAATTAAAAAAGTAAATAAATTAAAAACTGAAGGTAATAAAATTACAATTTGGACAGCTCGTGGACAAAAATCAGGAATTGATTACACAGAACTAACAAAAAAACAATTACTTGAATGGAATATTAAACACGATAAATTAATGATGGGAAAACCATCATATGATTTATATATAGATGATAAAAGTGTAAATGTTGATAAATATTGGAAAATACCTACAAAAAATTTAAAAAGTAAAAAATTACAAAGTAAAATAGTAAAAAAAGGATGGGGAAAAGAAATTTGGTTTGTAAATAATGATGAATATTGTGGTAAAATTTTATGTTTTGATAAAGGAAAAAAATTTTCTATGCATTATCATGTAGAAAAAAAAGAAACTTGGTATATAGCAAAAGGAAAATTTTTATTTAGTTGGATATGTCCAACTAAAGGAATTGTTTATAATGAATATTTAAATATAGGTGATGTAATTACCAATGAAAGAGGTGAGGCACATCAAATGGAAGCATTGGAAGATAGTGAAATTTTTGAAGTTTCAACATTTCATAAAGATTCCGATAGTTATAGAATTGAAAAAGGAAATTAATTTATTGTATTTCACTTTTTACTAAACACAAATTACTGGCTTGTTTAAAAAATTCATTTACACTCCAATAATGTTTAAAATCAATATTATTTTCTAAAAAATGTATTAGCAAATAATCTGCTGGGCAACTTAAATTTCTCTCCATTTTGTTTATAAAGTTTAAATATTTTACAATTCCTTTGTATGTCCATAATAAACTGTCTGTACATCTTGTATGAAATTTTCTAATTAATCTATATTTGTCATTATCTCTTTTATTATCTTCTATATATTTTTGATTTACATTAATCTTTTCAGATAAAAACTTATATAAATTTTCTGGTAACGATTCTCCAAAATTTCTATAACCACTTATCCAATTTGTTATTGGTATATCAAAAATATTATCTTGAAACATACCTAAATGTATACAATCCCATTCTTTATCTTTTATTTCATTTAAAAATGAACCTAATTTATCTATATCTTTACTTACCATTACATCACTTTCAAATGTTAAGAAAATGCCTTCTTTAAAATTTTTGACAATATATTCAAAATTTTTTTTAAAATTTAAAATTAGTGATAATTCAGATCTTTTTAGTTTTGGTCCATTCGGTCGCATTCTTAAAACAAACTGTGGACTACTATGATAGTTATAAACATCCTCTTTTATAGTATGTTTATATGTAGGAGCAATATATTCAACATAATCTTCATTAATATTCCAATCTTTCATTAATTTCCGCATCATACAATATCTTTCCGGTTCAAATTCAGGATTAGATATTACATTGATTTTAGTTATTAAATCATATGGTTTTCTATTCAACAAACATCTTATATCTTTTGCTATTTCATCCATTGTTCTCCATAATTTTCCATTTTCTGGAAATATATTATTATTTACAATATCTAACCATTTTTTATCATTATTATTTATATTAATCATATCTTCAATTACTTTATTTATTTCTTCTATGGAATCATTTTCTAAATTTAAAAATCTTTCTTTATTAAAATACTCATATACTCGTGAAGATCCCCAATATACTGGAATTGTTTTTGCTAACATACCGTGTGTTATTTTTTCAGTTATACCTGTTTCATATTTTGTATTTTCCATTGATATTATAAATTTAAATTGAGAAACATATTCTTTGAAATTATTTGTATTATAATCCCACGGTAATAGTCTTCCTATATTATTTTTATATTTTCCGGCATATGTAATATTCATTTTTTTTTCCAATAATTCCAAAAATGTTGTTCTTGTACTTTTTATTGAATTTGAAATAACAACTAAAACATCTTTTGATGGAACATTTTCTCTTTTTGTTTGTAATTCTAATTTTTTTAAAAAATTGTTTGTGTATATATATGCAATATGTAAAGGTAAATTAACTATATTTTTATTATTTCTCTCCATCCATAATACACAATTATATTTATCTTTTAATTTTTCACATTTTCGTAAATCCGATTCACCTGAAAACATAAAAGTGTGTTTCCATTTTTTTTCATTTAATTTTGTTTTTGTATTAATTAACATACAAAATTCACATAATATACTACTTTCTTCGAAAGAACCCACATAACATTTTTCTTTATAAACTTTTTCAAATAATTCTAGGAAAAAATGTACGTGTAACCCTGGATTTATTTTATCAAAAAATCCACCAAACCATCCATTAAAAAATATTTTCATATAATAATTATTAAAATTAATTATTTAAATAATTATTTATTTATTAGTGTTTTCTCTCCTATATTTTTTTTTGTTAATTTTGATTTTTTTATATATAAAGCATCTCCCCACGCATCAATTGTATAATCTCTTTTATCTGGCCATTTCCCAGATATTGTTTTTCTTGGACCGGGGCCAAAATCGGTTTCTATTCTTATAAAATTATATTTTAATAAATACTCATCTATTTCAGTAATTATAGCACAATTTTTATACATTGGTAATAAATTTACTTCCGTGTTTATATAATCATAATTATTTAATAAATCACCACATCCTTTTAATGCTTTTAATTCAGATCCCTGAATATCTAAGTGTAAAAAATTAGCAAAATTATTAGGTATTTTTTCATCTTTATAAATTGTTTTTATTGTTTTTGTTTTCATTTTAACTTTATTGATAAATATAATACCGGGGTAATGTATTTTATGTAGTTCTAATTCTAACATAGAAGAGCACGCTGTTGTATTACTAATATTAAATTCTATTTCTTCATTATCTTTATCTGAAACACAATAATTTTTTATTATTATATTTTTATTTGTTTGATTATCTATCATTTTTTTATTTGCTTCAACCCATATTATTTTATCATTTGTTATGTTTGCATAATTATAACATGGTAATTCTTCAAATTTATGTGCTCCAACATGAATTACTCCTGTTATAGGTATATTATATTTTCGTATTATATTATTTACATATTCTAACTCGGGCATTATATATATTTATTTTTAATTTTTTTAAATCAATATAAATATTGTATATTTTTAGTTTTATCATATTTACTTTTAAATCCCATGGAAGCAAAATGTCCCCACATAGGTATATATATTTGCGAACCTTTATGAAAAAAAGCAGAAGTTAAACTAAAATTACTTTTTGAACATATTAATATATCACTATTTATCATACAAAATAAATCAAAATTTGGATCATTTGTTCTTACTACATAATCTGATTCTATTTCTATCTTACCATTAGGACTTGCTACTATTAGAACTTTATATTCAGGATTATCTTCTTTTATTTTTTTTATAATATTTTTTAATATATCATTATTCATTATTGTTTGTGCATCATAATTAGTTATATTTGGATTTTTTTTTTGTTCGTGTAATGGTATTATATTTTTCAAAAAATCTATTTTTTCTACTTCACTTATTTTATTATTATCAGAATTTATTTTATTAATATAATATTGTGACGAATACATACCATTATATTCAAATCTACTGTTATTACCTCTACCATTAGAATTATAATATATATCGTCTAATCTAAGATGTAAACATATTGTTTTTTTCCAGTCATAATTAATTTGGTATCCATTTTCCTTTGATATTATATCTAATTTGGATAAAACAATACTACCATATTTTTCTTTAAAATATGATAAAATATCTTGTTTTATTTTTAAACAAGTATTTAGATTTACTTTTCTCAAAGAATACATATTATTTAATTTATAATATTCGTCATTTTTATCTATTATATTTATACATTTTTCATTCGTTTTTTTTTTATTTTTGTTTAAATAATTTATAAGTTCATTTAAAGTTTTTATAAAAATTGAATTATTCAAATCAGAACCAGAAGGATTTTCCTCTGTATTTTTTATTTGTTCAATATAATAATTGTTGTTTTTTGCAAATATTATTTGAGATATATGACCAATAATATTTGATCCTAATCGGTCAGGTCTATTCATTATTACAAAAGCCATTATAATAAATATATAATAAATTTTTATATATTTATTTTAAATAATAAAATGAATTATTTAAAATAATTTTATTTGAAATGATTGTAATCTATTTTTTGACTTCTTTTTTGTATACAATTTTTTTCTTCTTTAAATAAATATTTTTCATAACAATAGGTGTTTGTTGAACAAATATTCCTTCTTTTATATGCATTTTTGTATTTTTTTGCAAATACGTAAAAGTAAATCTCCAAATGTAACTATAATTATTAAATCCATTCCATTTGGTAGGAACATTATATATAATATCACTTTTAGATATCCATAATCAATTTAGTAAAATATTTTCCGTAATATTTGAAACCATTTTTAATATTTTAGTGGGATTCTAAACCATACATAATGTACTTTCAAATAAAAAAAATATAATTTTATATTTTTCTAAAAATAATTCATCTACTTTATCTATATTACAATGAAAAAAACTTAACATTATCATCTATATTATTTATTTTTGCAATTTTAATTATTTCTTTACAACAATCTAAACCAATGTAATTAAATGATTTATTTAATTTTCTTTAAAATCTAAAATAATTCTACCATTGCCGCAACCTATATCTACAATATTATATGTTTCAACATTTTCAATTGTATTTATGTATTTAATTAAATCATCTATAAATGGAACATTCATTTTTACTATATCCATGATGTTTCATAAAAGCAGGATTTTCCTACTTTGATATATATTTTTATTTATCTTTATTTATATCCATTTTTATCATTTTTCTTAAATTTTCATCACCACCGATAGTATGAGAATTATATGAACCAGGGTGACGTTCTTCATTATTTATATTTAATTTTTTAAAACGTTTAAGTTTATAATTATTTGATTTATATTTATCTGAATATAAATGTTCATAATCAAAGCCTCTGTTAAAATAATAAACATTATCTGTTTTAATATTTTCTAAATGATGGCACATTCCAAAAAAACTACTATCTGCTACTAAAATATAGTCTGCATTTTTAATTACCTTCACATAATCACATAATTTATATACTAAAAATTTTTTAGCTATATTAAAAAATTTATGTTCTTTTGGATAAATATTTACACAAGGATTAATAAATAATATATTATTTCTATTAATATTAAATTTTTTTTCCATTTCTGTCGTTGTAAAAACTTGACCACCACTACATGTGTTATGCATAAAAACATATTTAATATCTTTTACTATTTCATAAACTTGATTACTTATTTCTGTGTTTGGTATATAATTATAATCCCAAAATATGGAAGTATCTATATTTACAGCATCATACCAAGAAAATGGATAATCATAAATTTGGTCCTCTTTATCTACTCTATATGAACCAGTAAAAAATGTAACAATGTTTTTATTTTGATTCATTTCATGTTTAAATTTACTGATTATCATATAATGATTTCTATTTGAATAATGAGGAACTTTATAAAAAGTAATAATGTTCAAAATATCAAAAAATAATAATTTTAAATTTTCATAATTCGATTCAAAACACACTAATACTATTTCATCATATATTGTAGCCAAATATCTTATCATACCACCATGGTATATATGATCCCCTAACCCCAAATGTGTTAAAACTGCGCATTTTTTATTTTTATAACTTTTTTGTTCTTTAATAGATGAAGAAATATTATTATCAATCATTCTTTTTACTCTGAACCTTCTTTCATTATAATCTTCTTGTTCTCTATAATATTTTAACTCATCATTTTCCGTAATATTTTCATATTTTGCTTTATCTAATATTTCCCAAATATGTTTATTTATTTTTTCTAATATCTTATAGTAATAATTTATAACACCTTTTAAATAAGGATTCAACTTTTCTAATAATAAGTTTCTTTCTTTATCTATTTCATTTAATTTTTTTTTATTTTGTATTTTTTTTTTTTTTATGTTAAGTATTGTTAAACGG
>Ga0181416_1000429_pt1 | contig 10838 bp, 13 predicted proteins | sample 39SPOviralmetaG_FD_130141 | JGI IMG/M metagenome (GOLD analysis project Ga0181416, IMG submission 130141) | Marine viral communities from the oligotrophic San Pedro Time Series (SPOT) site, San Pedro Channel, CA, USA - 39 SPOT_SRF_2013-01-16 | ecosystem: Environmental > Aquatic > Marine > Strait... | reverse complement strand
TCGGCAATATGGATCGCAAAACATGGTCTGTTGTTCTCGGTATATATTGAAAACGCATCGTCCGCGTCTTTACAACCTACCGGGTCTATGTTATACGTTTCATATGATCTCATATCTACTCGTTCGGTTTGGGGAATAGAATAGGGGTGATTATTGGATATATTATGCGTCAGTATTTCATCCACCGAAACATCCCTTACATATCCATATTTGGGTTCAACTATTGAACTATAATTTTTTTCATATACTTTATTATTCATTTTAATTATATACTTATTATGTTACTGTCTAATTATATACTTTTTATTATATATAATTTACCACTCAATCCGGCACTCTTTTACAATATTTATTAAGCATACAATCTTTTAATAATGTTAAATCGTTTTGCATTTTTTCTATTGTTGTTATATTTACCTGTTTTGATAATACATTATCCATATTATTTACTATTGTATTCAAATTATTTTTCATTTCTATTGTATTCATTGTCATTGTTATAAATAATATTGAATATCCTGTCGCTATTAAGATCAATAATATCATTTTTGTATTTATTCCTTTTATATTTTCTGTTGTCATTTCTTCTACACTTTCGCGATTTCTCGATATTAATTCTTCATTCATTTATATTTATTTATATAAAATTTATTTTATATACTATTATATATAATGCGTATTGTAGATATGAGTGGTATTGATTTTTATTGCACACATTGCGATTTCAGATGTGATAGACAAAGCACTCTTAACCGTCATAAAAGAACACCGAAACATAAAAAATTATCTAGTAGCGATTATGACCCAACAAATACCTCAAAAAAATATACTTGTATTTGTGGGAAAAATTATAAATATCGTCAGGGTCTTTTTACTCATAAAGAAAAATGTTCTTATAAAGAAAAATCGATAGAAAACTGTTCTAACGAAAAGAATATAGATTATAAAGAATTATATTACGAGTTAAAAGCACAAGTGGAACAATTTAATATAATATTAGAAAAACATTCAAATATAATAAATAATTCATAAATAACCTTTTTTTAACAAAATTCATTCTTGAGTTTTAAAAATGGACATAAAAATAAATGTCCATTTTTAAATAATGAACGTACAAATTTTAAAAACATAAATAAAAAAGCGGTTCTTACTGAAGTGCTTTAAAATCCAAAAAATCATTAAAAAACGTGTTACTGTTATTTTTTTATTATTTATTTATAAAATGATTTAGGAGAATAATATGTAGCATTATTATAAGAACAATGCTACAAGAAAAATCGCAAAAAATCGCACAAGATTATCATTGCGAAAAATGTGACTATAAATGCTCTAAGAAAAGTGATTTTAATAAACATATTAAAACTAACAAACATAATGCTACAATATGCTACAAAGATGCTACTAAAAAGTCGCATTACTGTTTGTGTGGTAAAAAATATAAACATACATCCAGTTTTTTTAGACATAAAAAAATATGCAAAATAATTAAAGAAAATGAAGAAAAAGGAGAAATAATAAATCAAGAAAAAGAAGAAGAAATAATAAATCAAGAAAAAGACGATGTAATAATAAATCAAGAAGATATAGATTATAAACAATTATTATTTAAAATGATGGAACAAAATAATGAATTACAACAAACGATATTAGGTCAACAAGAAACGATAAAAGAAATGATCCCAACAATAGGAAATAATAATAATAATACAACAAACAATAATCAATTTAATATCCAATTATTTTTAAATGAAGATTGTAAGGATGCGTTAAATATCAAAGATTTTGTGAATTCCTTACAATTAAGTATAAAAGATTTAACAGATACAGGAAGGTTAGGGTATGTAGATGGACTAAGTCGTATATTTGTGAATGCGTTGAATGATATGGATGTAACAGAAAGACCAATACATTGTACAGATTTAAAACGAGAAACGGTATATATAAAAGATGCGGATAAATGGGAAAAAGATCAAGAAGAGAATTCAAAATTGAAGAAGACCATCCGAGCTATAGAAAATAAAAATCTGAGAATGATCCCAAAATGGCAGGAAGAAAATCCGAACTATAACCAAATGGGATCAAATGAGTCAGAAGAATTTATGCAACTGTCAATAACCGCATTAGGCGGAAATGAAGAAAAAGGAAAACAACAAAAAAAAATAGTGAAGAATGTATTAAAAGAAGTATTAATAGATAAAAAATAAAATATATTATATATAATGGATAAAAAGAAATTAGTAGTTCAAGATACAATGAATTATAAAATAGGTCAACATATATTTATAAAAAAATATCAAGGAGAAGAGTTAAAAGCGGATAAATCGAAATCATATGAAATAATATCAATAGGAAATACAGCGCTAGATAAAGATTCAACGCTGTTTATAAAAAATTGTACTTTAGATACAGGACGTACACAACCAATATATAGTTATAATATAGTGAATAAAGAACGAATATATTATATAGAATCAGCGGAAACATGGAGAAAGATGTTTTGTTGTTGGAAATATTAAAAAGAAATATTGATAGAGAAAAAATCTCAAGTTTATATATAATATGCCAGAACCCATAGATGAAAAATTATATAATAAGATAAAGAAAGAGATATATAAAAAAATACCAAATCATTCAGCGTATCGAAGTGGTATTTTAGTAAAAAAATATAAAGAAAGGTTTACAGAAAAATATGGTAATAAAAAATCGCCATATAAAGGAAAAAAAACAAAAAAACAAGGATTAAAACGATGGTTCGATGAAGAATGGGTAAATCAACGAGGAGAAGTAGGATATAAATATAAAAATGATATATACAGACCAAAAATAAGAATAACAGATGAAACACCAACGACCCATAAAGAATTAACAAAAAAACAAATAAAAAAGGCAAGAACAATGAAATATAGAAAAGGGCGTGTAAATGAGTTTAAAATATTAGGAGGCAGAAAAACTCGAAAAATAATAAAACCAATAAAAAAAGAAAAAAAAATCCATTTTACAGATTATCCAAATTTTTTGCCAAATTTAAGCCCAATAGAGATGTTTAAATTGGGTAGTTTTGGCGGAACATATTGGCGTCCAATATATTCATCAATAAATAAAAAAAAATATAAAAATGTGCATAAAAAATATCCAGATTCATGGTGGAAAGATATACCAGAAAGTTGGCTTACAACGGAATGGGAAAAATATGATATAAATATAAATAAATATAAAGTAAAAGTGGGAACAACCTTAGAATTTTGGGAAGAAAAAGAATGGATAAAACCAATTCATCCATATGGTTGGGTAGAATGGTATTGTGATTTTTATATGGGAAAACGAAGTCATGACGACGAAAGACAAATATCTCGATGGGAAAAATTAGCAGGAAAAAAAGGACGTTTTATGAGATTTTTAGTGACTCAAATATTAAAAAGAAAATCCAAATGGGATGATGAAACAGTGAGTCCAAAAATAAGACAAGTATTACAACACTGGGGGTATAAATTAACGGAAGAAGATTATAAAAATGAAATAAAACGTCGTAAATAGATAAATATATTATATAAAATAATAATATGTTTACACCTTTTCTCATTTAAAACGCCCATTTTTAAATGATATTTTTATAAATATTTCTTTTTGATTTTTCGTGTTTTGTTCTTCTTTTTTTCGTATTTCTCTGGACGCTCATATGCACCTTCTATTATATTTCGGTATTTCTCTTTTGGTATTGCCTCTATTGTCTTTCTTATATTCTTCTGTAAATCACTATACGTTAAACCGTTTAACTTTTGTAATCTGGATTTCAATATACTAAAATAGTTCTCTATTCCGTTTGTAAAATGTTGGTATGGAACAGTATATAATAGTGTATTGTCCTTACTAATTACATCTTTTACTTTTTGATTTCTATGACTACTTGCGAATTTATACTTAAATTTTAATCATATTCAACCCATTTCCTTAAGAAAAATACATCACTTATCAAAAAATAACTAAAAAATATCATTGCTCCTTTAATAGAAATAGTCGCTAATATAAATCCTAGTAGTATTATAAAATTATGATAAATAGATGATGCTCTACCTGTTCCCAAGCCTATATCAAAATAATATGGTATGTATTTCGCTATAAATAAATTAATTATGAAAAATACTAAAATAAAATTATAAGACAAATGATTTATTCCAGAAATTTGTGTGAGTATAAAATTTATTAAGAAAAAGGTAAGAAAAATTTTAATTATATTCGTATAATTATTTCCTCCCTCAATATAAGTACACATATTATTGCTCATATTTTTATTTTCACTAATTTTTTTATCACTCGTAAATGCTATTGATAATACAGTTCTTTCTGAATTAGGGTCATCATTTGGTGGAACTTGATGAACTGTTGTTCCTCCATTAAATAATGCTCCATCACCTTCTTCAAAATGTATTGAATATTCATCTCCAGCATTATTCTTACATTGTAGTGGACTAATATTTCCATTTTTTTTGATACATATTATAATATTATAAATTTCGGATAAGTTTTGTGGATCAACGTGCCAAAGGTGATGAGAGTTATTACCGTGATATCTGTATATAGTAGCTTTATTGTTCTCTAAATAATAAAGTTTTTTATTTATTTTATTTTCATATTTTTGCCTTATTTTTTCAGATATATTTTTAATAATTTTAATTTCATTGTCGCTATATTTTTCACAACATTGATGAGTAGTTGTATTTTTTCTAGTTAAAAAACCAAAATCTGTATTTTCGGGAATTTTTATAGATTGTAATTTTATTATATCATTTTTATCTAATATTTTATCATATTTTTCACAAAATGGTTTTAATTTGTTTTCATAATTTAATGGGTCTAATCTTCTATACATATTTATCCATCTACGAATTATACTTTCACCATAAAGGTCAATACTAGCAAAATAGTCTATAAAAAAAAAGAGAATAAAATATATTAATATACTAAAATACTCTTTATTCTTTAGTATTTTATCTCTATTTTTTTGAAATTGATTAAATATTTTATTAAACTTTATCATATATATATATATATATATCTCATTTAAAAATAGGCGTTTTAAATGAGAAAAGGTGTAAAGATATAAAAAGTGATAATAAATAATAAATAAAAAAGATATATACATAAAATGATATACTATATAGATGGTAACATTAAATAATGAACAAAGAAAAATAATATATCACGTAAAAAAAGGGAAAAATGTGGTAGTGGATGCCGTTGCTGGTACAGGAAAAACGACAGTAATATTATCAATAGCAAAGCGAATCCGAGTAAAAAAAGTGTTACAATTAACATATAATAAATCATTAAAACACGAAGTGCGCGAAAAGATCGAAAAGGAAAAAATAAAGAATATAAGGGTGCATACATATCATAGTCTAGCATATAATTATTATTCACATAAAGGTCATAAAGACATAGAAATCCATCGTGTAATAGAAAACAATAAAGAATTATTGAAAGAAATAGAAAATTTTGATATATTAATAATCGATGAAGCCCAAGATATGACAAAATTATATTTTAAATTAATAGTAAAATTTATAAAAGATTATGGAAAAAAGATCCAAATAGTGATATTAGGAGATTATATGCAAGGATTATATGAATTTAAAGGGTCGGATATACGATTTTTAACGCTAGGATGTGAAATCTGGAAAGAATCAGCAATATTAAATAGTAATAAATTTAAGTTTTGTACAATGAAGACATCTTATCGAATAACAAATGAGATGTGTAAATTTATAAATAAAGTAATGATAGGAAAAGAACGAATGATGGCGGATCGTAAAGGAGAAAAAGTGAGTTATATAAGAAATAATCGTCAAAATATCGAAAAAATCGTATATAATGAAATAAAAAAATTATTGAATGATGGTGTAAAACCGAATGAGATATTTATATTGGGAGGTTCAATAAAAGGAGAAAAAAGTAATATAAGAAGATTAGAGAACATGTTAGTGGAGAATAATGTTCCATGTCACGTTCCAATGATGGAAAATGAAAATATCGATGAAAGGGTAATAAATGGAAAAATAGTATTTTCAACATTTCATAGTGTAAAAGGACGTGAAAGAAGTTATGTATTTATAGTAGGATTTGATAATAATTATTTCCGTTTTTATGGTCGAGATATGAACAGAGAAATATGTCCAAACACATTATATGTTGGATGTACTCGAGGATCAAAAGAATTATATGTGTTAGAAGGAGATAATTTCCCAGGGGATCGTCCATTAGAATTTTTACAATTAAGTCATATTGATATGAAAAAAGAAGAATACATAAATTTTCGCGGAATACATCAAACATATTATAAAAAGATCGATGAAAATGATTTTAATCAGCGAGTAAAAATAACAGCAACCGATTTAATAAAATTCTTATCAGTAAATGTCTATGAAGAAATCTCAAATATCTTAGAAAAAATAGTAATAATAGAAAAAGAAGCAGAAGAACCAATAGAAATCCCAAGTATAATTCAAACAAAAAATGGAAATTTTGAGGAAGTGAGTGATTTAAATGGAATAGTAATAACTTCGATATATTATGATATGTTAAAAGAAATATGGGATGAAAATGAAAAAAACATTTTATTAGAATTAATAGAAGAAAAGTTAATAGAATTGAAAGGAAAAAATCAACAATTTTTACAAGAATATTTGGAAAAAATGCCAGAAAAAATAGAAACAACAGAAGAATATTTGTATATGGCGAATATAAATCAAGCAATACAAGAATCATTATATTTTCGTTTAAAGCAAATTGAAGAAAATGAATATAATTGGTTGCCTGAAGAAGTAGTCCAAGAATGTAAGGATAGATTAAAAATAACAATAAGTTCAGATAGTGTAGAAAAAAGACCATTAATAGAAGAAAATATAATGCATAGTTCATGGGAAGATGAGCATATAGAAATAGATGAATTATTAAAAGAAGAATTTATGGAAATATTTCGTTTTACAGGAAGGATAGATTTAATAACAGATACAGTATTATGGGAACTAAAATGTACATCAGAAATAACGACAGAACATATATTACAATTAATAATTTATGCGTGGCTATATGAAATGAGGCCAGATTATTCAGAAGAAAAGAAAAAACAATATAAATTATTTAATATAAAAACAGGAGAATTAATAAAAATAAATGCAACAAAAGAAGATTTAACAGATATAATAAAGATTTTATTAAAAAATCGATATCAAAAAGAAAATAAAAAACCAGATGACGAATTTATAAAAACATGTAAAGAAATATTAAATAATTTATAAATCAAAAACGTTCCCGTAAAAGAGGTTAAAAATAAAATTTATATATTATAGTTTCTAAAATATAAATTAAATACATATTAGGTATAAAAAATTAAACATTTCATTAAATCTATTTAGTGATGCCAATAATACCACATGCTATGCGTTTACCAGCATTACCAGTAACAAGAGATTCCTTATCATTACCTAATCCAAGATCGTCTTTATTATCATGAACAATAACCATTCTGCCAATAATACACGTTTTTTTATTAAAGTTTAAACTTAAAATATTATCAATAATAGTTCCCGAAGCTATATTATTTTTAGAAACTATATTACCAAGATCCCCAGCATGACGGTGGATAGAGTTAGGACCGCCATGAGTTTCATTAAAAGGATTAAAATGAGAGCAACCACTATTACAGTTGTCGGAAATATCCCCGTATTCATGAATATGGAACCCATGTTCTCCATCACTCAATCCGTTAATATTATATTTAATGAAAAGTTTATTATGAATATTTTTAAAATGAATAGTGCCATTAATCTTACTTTTATTTGGACTTAATACACAAATAGCATTAATAGAAATTTTATTTTTACGAGTAAGACGTTTACAATTTTTATAAGGAGCACATGAAGTTTTCATAGAAAATCCTTTAATTTTTTTAGTTAAACAAGTATTTTTTGAAAATTTACGTGGTAATTTAAAAATTTTTTTATCAGATTTTCTTATACATTTTTTTGGATTCGTATCACTACAACAAGAAATCATTATATAATATAAAAAAAGATTAAAATTTAAAAGAATGATATATAAAAACTAAAAAGATGACACTTAAACAACCTAAACCCATATTAATGGCTATATTTAATCCAAAATCTAAATAACCGGCAATTAAATCACTGATAGTATGTCCAATTAAAGCACCATATAACGCGCCATTTAATCCTATACCATTAAAATAATTATCAAAATGTATACCTAATATAGCGGAAATAGCAACAATAAGATTATCTATGAATCCAAAAAAAAATCCTTTCATTATATATTCAATACATATTAAATATTAACTTTAAGTGAATCATAACTGATAATAATAGGAAATAAATTAGGCGAAAAATACAATAGGTATGAATTATAATTAAAAAGAAGTGATAAATAATATAAATAAGTTATATTATTTATTTAATGTATAAAATTAAACCGAAGATTCTTCAGTAGGATTTTCAGTAGGTGCATTTTTGATAAACATTTGTACACATTCCCAAAGTTTAGACGCTTCTTCAAGATTATATACACCGCGCTTTTGCGCAAGACCAACAAAAGAAATTAAAACATTTAAAGCCACATTTTCATCTTTAATCTCAAGTTCACTTAATTTAACATTAGAATCTTGCGATTGCGGAGAAGGAGGAGGTGCGGTAGTAGTAGTAAACGTGTTTTCGAGACTATCCATTAATATATAATGATATATTTTTTTAAATGATTTACAATATAATTATTTTATTTATGATTATTAGATTGTAGCTAATTATGTCCTTTTTAGTTTTTTTTATTTCTTCCCAACCATTTAGAAAATTGAAAATAATAAAACTTATATATTATAATTATAACAAAAATGGGTTCATCATGTAGTCAAAATCAATCTTTAAATAATGAAAAATGTTTAATTTGTTGGGAAGAAATAGAAGGACAACGTGAGTCGTATGTTGAATGTTTTCGTTGTAATATTCAATTACATGAAAATTGCGAAAGACAATTTAGAAGCAATAAACAATATTGTAAATGTATTCATTGTCAATCTGTAGGAACACAATTTATAACTAAAACGGTATAAGAAAATGAATTTAAATAATAATATAATATATAATGTCGTTAAATGAAATGTTTATTATAATAGGTATAATGGTAGGAATATTATTAATAATGCTTATATTAACCTATATAATTAAAAACTTATTAATTGGTTCAAATAAACCAGTGAAAGTTTGGACAACAGATAGTGATATAGAGAATGTAATGATAAAATAGTTGTTTTCAGTCGAACGAAAAATTGAAAAATTATATATTAAAGTTATAATATATAAATTAATTTATACGATCATATAATGATGAAGACAGTCGAAGTAATATCACGTGATGAACGAAGTGTTTGGGCGCAACGCGTTAAAGAATTAAAACAACATAATACATGGAGTAATAAAAAACAATATTTTCCAAATAATATAGATGAATGGGAAAAAGAAGGAAATGAAATTGTATATAAATATAATATTAAGTTACAAGAATTAAATAAAGAACGGAAAATATGTGAAAAACTAAAAGAAATTGGTGATAATGAAGAACAAAAACTACAAATATTTGCAAAAAAGGTGAAAAATTTACGTATAGCCGACAAAAGTAAAAAAACACGAACAGAAAATAAAAATAAACCAAATACAAGGAGGTCAGCGCGTTTAATAGCAAAATCTTTAACGGGCGATACACAAATAGCAGCAAATGCTCTATTAGAATTAAAAAATTATAGAAAATAGGTATTAAGTATGAAAAAAGGTAAAGAAATAGGTATTATATGTAAAATTAAATAATTATTTTTTTTTTCCGATGGTTCTAACGCTTGAATTTAATGTTCGTAAGCAATCCTTCATATCTTTACAATGTTCATCATTAATAACTAATTCAGGATGTTCCTTTTCAAGTTTATCAATATTTGCTAAACTAATTTGTAAACGACCATAACGTTTTTTAGAAGGATTACCAACTTTAGGTGCTACTGATAAATAACTCTTATTCATTTTTTGTCTAATTTCTTTAGCTTTATCTTTATACTTAGGATCCCCTGTTTTAACCATAGAATCTAATTCTTCAAAATCTTCTCTAATAGTATGAATATCATGATTGCCAAATAATACTTCTTTAGCATTTGTAAAATCAAATCTTTTAACAGAAGCTGGTTGTTTGGTATTCCCAACTTGTCTATATTTAATAACAACAGCTTCTAATGGAGAATTATTGGATACATTATCTAAAGTGCGTAATGCAGAACCAAAATCTACTCTGTTTGTTTTGGTTGCTTTAACACTTACATTTCTCCCACTTAATCTATTTAAATCTTTCGGAATATCATGAACAGATGTATAACTAACTTCATTCATTAATTCTCTTTTGGAAGGACTTACAAAAACAGTAAGTAAGTCATCTTCCCATTCTTGACCATGAGCTTGGACTCCAGTATGTTTTCTTGTAGTATTTTTCACGGGTCTACTGGATTTAACAACCTTTTTAGTGGCTTTTGTAGATTTCCCCCTTCCGCTATAAGTTGGTAGTCTTTGTTTTCTCAATGCTATTTTTTTTCTTTTCTCATATATTTCATCTTCTCGTCTGATGTCCGCGTTGTCTTTATATATTTGTTTTTTATAATCAGCAGTTACAGCGTTTACTCTTGCCTGTGCGGCAAGAAATGAAGGTTCAACATTTGAAGGAGTAGGAGCTGGTATTGAAGTTGAATTAGTAGGTGGTGTAGGTGTAGGTGTAGGTGTAGGTGTAGGTGTAGGTGT
>Ga0181416_1000427_pt1 | contig 10890 bp, 16 predicted proteins | sample 39SPOviralmetaG_FD_130141 | JGI IMG/M metagenome (GOLD analysis project Ga0181416, IMG submission 130141) | Marine viral communities from the oligotrophic San Pedro Time Series (SPOT) site, San Pedro Channel, CA, USA - 39 SPOT_SRF_2013-01-16 | ecosystem: Environmental > Aquatic > Marine > Strait... | reverse complement strand
TGATAACATTACTGTCATATCCAAGTATTATACTGAGGATGGTGGTATGCAGGTTGAGCGTACTGTTGAACGCATCGATATTTCAGCTGATGCGCTGGTCGAGCGTTATCCTGACCTCTGTACGAAATACGTCAGAGAAACTACTGGTCATGCCGAACTAAGATTGAAAGATCGCTCGGGTGGTAAGTATGATAAATCAGGAAATTCATTAGAATCGTTTTTTGGTTAGAAATTTGTAATAATTCAGTAATGTTTTGTTATAAATAAATGCGGATGTCCGATAGCGGAATCCTACAATTACCTTGCTAAATTTAATAGGAGGTCAAAATGACTAAAAACGCAATAAAAGGTATGCATGTCCCACGCTCATTGTTTCTTGGATTTGAGCATTTATTTGATGATCTAGAAAGAATCCACGGTGCTGGGCGTTCACAAGATAATTATCCACCACACAACATTGTGAAGATCGATGATGATAACTTTAACATCGAGCTTGCTGTTGCTGGTTTTTCTATGGATGAATTAGAACTGACAATTAAGGATGGTATCTTGGTAGTTAAGGGCAACCCTCTTGACTCGTTGGACAGGGAGTATATCCATAAAGGTATATCGTCACGCAAATTTGAGAAGAGCTTCCGTATCTCAGAGTTTGTGGTAATCGATGGTGCCGACTTAAAGGATGGGATGCTCGTGGTGAATGCCAGAGTTGAAGTTCCTGAGGAGCGGAGACCCAGGAAGATCGAGATCAGATCTACTGGGCATCAGGAATAGTAAATTATTCCGAAGTGAATCAGTAGGTTGTTAATTCAATTTACTGGAGACAAATCATGAACAAGCATGAATATCGTCAAAAGATCGGACTCGCATTTGAAGCATTCATCGTCATAGGGGCAATACATCTTGTTGCTCCCATCGTGATGTTTACTTCTGGCATGTCTGTGTAGTAAAATGGGGGGTGGCGTTCGCTGCCCCCACCTATAACTTTTAGTTATATCCTTATAATAAACTATTATAAAAAAAGATTAAAAAAGTGCTTGACATTTGGTTCGCTATGGTCCATAATAGCGGTATAAATTGATAGGTACTTATATGACTAATGTTGCTTCTAAAGAAATTCTCGCTCGTCTCCTTGCTACGGAGAATATTACTGTTTCCCACGAGCGTGTTCCTACAGCTTCCTTCAACGTTCGTGACCGTGTACTAACCCTGCCTCAATGGGATGACATGCAGAATGATACTTATGATCACTTTGTGGGTCATGAAGTTGGTCATGCTCTTTATACTCCTGAGGAAGGATGGCATGAGAGTGTATCTGATAAGGGCGAAGCCTATCGCTCTTTCCTAAATGTAGTTGAAGATGCTCGCATCGAGCGAATGATCCAGACACGTTATCCTGGACTTCGTCGTTCGTTTATCTCGTCATATAAGCGTCTACTTGCTGATGGGTTCTTCGGTGCCGATATCGAGCGTATTAATCAGTATGGTCTTATTGACCGATTGAATACATACTTCAAGTGCGGTTCTTTGGCTGGCGTTCGTATCGAGAAGTCAGAAATGGCTTGGGTTAAGCAGATCGAGAAGCTAGAAACTTGGGAAGACGTTGTTGAGTTGACTGACCGCCTGTATGAGTTTGTTCATGGTGAGCAAGCCAAGCGTGATGAAGAAATCGCTAACCTGCTAGCTGATGAGCCTGAGACCCAAGATGGTGATGGCGAAGATGACATGAGTGACGTTGATATGCCAGAAGCGTCTGATGAAGAATTAGAAGAGTTGTTCGGTGAAAAGATTGAATCGTCTGACGGTGAAGACGGTGATGAGGATGCCGATGAAGATGGCGAGGGTGCTGGAACTCCAGATGGTGATGCTGACGAGGGCGACTTTGGTGATGAAGATTCTGAAGATGAATCTCAAGCTGATACTGGTGCTGGTGAAGCAGGTGATGGTCAGCTGACTTCTAAAACTGACTCGTCTCTAAGAAAGCAAATCGAGAACCACTTCGGTGACCGTAGTGATATTGCCTACGCTAATGTGACCCTGAACAATAACCCTGTTGACAGTTTGATTGTTGGTTACAAAGAAATATATGATGAATATCTTTACTTGACTGCTTCTGATGATAATTCGCTTGAGGAAGAAAAGTATCAAGCTGCTGAGAATCGTCGAGGTCGCGAGAAAGGCAAAAGAATGTACAAGAAGTTCTTGGTAAATAACAAGAAGTCAATCAACTACATGGTCAAAGAGTTTGAGATGAAGAAGTCTGCTTCAGCTTACTCTCGTCAGTCGGTATCTAAGACTGGTGTTATTGATCCTCTAAAAATGAATTCTTACAAGTTTAGTGACGATATCTTCCGCAAGGTTACAACTACTCAGGATGGTCAAAGTCACGGGATGATTATGTACGTTGACTGGTCAGGTTCTATGTGTGGCGACCTGAAGAATACAGTTGAGCAGTTGCTTAATCTTGTCCACTTCTGTCGTCAAGTTAACATCCCTTTCCGTGTGTTTGCGTTTAGTGACCGTGGCGATTCTGTTGCATATATTAGTGAACATAATGCTGGTCAGGTTGCTGCTGACACTACTTTATATACCGATTCGTTTAGACTGCTCGAGTTCTTTAACAGTGACATGAAGAAAAATGATTTTGTAAGAGCTTCTGAGTGGATGCTTGCTATTGCTGAGTCAGTTTCTTACGGTTACTGGGGTCGTGGTTGGAGCGCACCTCGTTGTCTACAGCTTGGCGGTACTCCTTTGGATGATGCTATTATTGCTGCTATTAAGGTTCACGAATCCTTTCAGAAGAAATGCCGTGTTGATATTGTAAACACTATTTTCTTGACTGATGGTGACAGCCACTCTGCTAATTCTATATCTAAGAATGGCGGTTATAATAGCATCTCTAGTCTGTTTGACAGTAAAGGTGATTGGAGAGTTCTACACCTAAATGACCCTGTGACCAAAAAGCGTTATAGATGTGTTGGTCGTCGTGGTGAGCAAACTGCGGTTCTGTTGAAAATGTATCGTGAGCGAACTGGCTCAACTACTATCGGCTACAGGATTGTTCCTACTCAGCTTAGAAAGTTCCAGAGCGAGATGCCTTCGTCGATTGGTTACTATGAGACGATTGATCTTCATACTGAGTTGAAGAAAGATAAGTTCGTAATCTTGCCTGCGTGTTTGGGTTACGATAAAGCCTATGCGATTGCTGGCGGTAAAAACCTTGAGACCTCTAACGGTGCTATCGTGGTTGAAGATGGTGAGACTTCAAAAGCCAAGATCCGAACTGCCTTCAAGAAAGCGAACGGTGCTAGGAAAGGTTCTCGTAAAATGTTGAGCGACCTGATTGATACGGTCGCATAACTCTTGGTAATGTTTTGGTTATATGGTCATAACGAAATATAATGAAAAAATGCTTTACATTCGTGGATAGATCTAGTATAATAGCGGTATAAATTGAGAAGAGAGAGATTAATATGTCTGATGTTATTACTTTGAAGAATGCTCTGGTTGAGCGATACGGCAACTCTGCCCTCCGCCCTGCCCAGATTAAAGAAGTTGCTCGTGAGCTCGGCATGGCTGATGCTCCTAATGCGTTTTTTAAGAAAGACCTTAAAGTAGGATATGGTCTTTACAACCTGCCAGGATCTGATCCTGTTGCTCCTGCTCCTGTGGCTGAAGAATCTGCCCCAGTTGCTGCTCTTCAACCTAATGCGCTGGTCAAAGACCTCAACGTTGTAACAGATGGATTTACTGAGAACTTGGTTCCAGCCAAAGATCCTCTGTTTGTTCCTTTCGGAAACTTCGCCACGTTGAAGAAAGTTATTGGGTCGCGACTTTTCTACCCAACTTTCATTACTGGTCTTTCTGGTAATGGTAAGACATTCTCGGTTGAGCAAGCGTGTGCTCAGTTGAAGCGTGAAGTTATCCGAATCAACTTTACTATCGAGACTGACGAAGATGACCTGATCGGTGGTTTCCGTTTGATTGATGGCGATACTCGATTCTTCAAAGGTCCAGTTATCAAAGCCATGGAGCGTGGTGCGGTTCTGCTTCTTGACGAGATTGACTTGGGCAACCCTGCTAAGATAATGTGTCTACAGTCGATTCTTGAGGGCAAAGGTTACTTCATCAAAAAGACTGGTGAGTTCGTCAAACCTGCTGCTGGCTTCACGGTTATTGCTACTGCTAACACCAAAGGTAAAGGGTCTGAGGATGGTCGCTTTATCGGTACTAACGTGTTGAACGAAGCATTCCTTGAGCGTTTCCCTGTGACTGCTGAGCAGGAATATCCTACTCCCGCTGTTGAGAAACGTATCCTTAAAGCTGTGTTCGCTGACTTGGGTCTAACTGATGTTGAGTTTATCGACAAGCTGACCGACTGGGCTGATATCATTCGCCGAACTTTCTTTGACGGTGGTATTGATGAGTTGATCTCGACTCGTCGTCTGGTTCATATCGCCAAAGCCCATAAGATTTTCGGTGACCGTATGCAGTCTATCGACTTATGTATCAATCGTTTTGATGAAGATACCAAGACTTCCTTCCGTGATCTGTATGCTAAGATCGATGAGGAAGTCAGTACTTCGGATGAAGATGTTCCAGCTCCAAACTATGCTGATGCTGCTGGGTTTTAAAAAAAGTTGACATTTATGGACTTATGTTATATAATAAATGAAACGAACCTGAAAGGTAATATGAATGGAATTAGAAGTAACTGTAGATGAATTGAGAAAGCGTAGTCTTATGGTGGCAACGCCCATGTACGGTGGTAATTGTCATGGGTATTTTGCCAAGTCTTGCGCTGACCTTTCTGCTTTGTGCGCTAGATATGACGTTGAAGTGCAGTTCTTCTACATATTTAATGAGTCTCTAATCACTAGAGCTCGGAACTATTGCGCAGATACTTTTATGAGAGGCGACCACACTCACTTGATGTTTATCGATTCTGACATAGGGTTTGATGCTAATGATGTTATAGGATTGTTGGCTCAAATGGATCCTAATGAAAAGGATGATAAAAAAGAGATTATGTGTGGTCCATATCCTAAGAAAACTATTGCTTGGGAAAAAATTACTCATGCTGTTAAGACTGGTAAGGCTGATGATAATCCAGCAAATTTAGAGAAATATGTTGGTGACTTTGTATTTAATCCATCCTCAGATAACGATGATATTTACATAGATGAACCTTGTAAAGTTCTTGAGGGTGGTACAGGATTTATGATGATTCAAAGGTCAGCTCTTGAAATATTCCAAGAAAAGTATCCACAAAATACATATATACCTGACCACATTAGGACTAAGCATTTTGATGGATCACGTGAAATATTCATGTATTTTCAAGCATTGATTGATGAAAAGAGTAAAAGATACTTGTCTGAAGATTATATGTTTTGTCAATGGATGAGGGATGCTGGGGTTGATACATGGCTCTGCCCTTGGATGAAGTTGACCCATACTGGAACATATACATTTGGCGGTTCATTAGCAGATATGGCTAGGTTGGGTGTGACCCCAACAGCAGATAAAGATAAAGTGGAGAAAATGAAGAAATGAGTGAATATATAAATTATTGGCTGAGGAAGCCACCCGAAGAAGTAGATTACAAGTTTCGTGAGGATGAGTTGATTGCAGAGTTTGCTGATTATATCGACTCAACTTACAATGGTCACTATGGTCAAGGTGGCTTACAATCGTCAGAAGTTATAGTTGACCGTGGTCATGGTATTGGCTTCTTTTTAGGTAATGTGGATAAGTATAATGGAAGATACGGCAAGAAAGGAACTCCTGCTGATCACCGAAAGGATTTAATGAAGATTATCCACTATGGTTTTCTTGCTCTTTATGAGCATGATCGTTTAAATGAAATTAATGATATTGAGGACTTTTATAATGAAGTTAAGTGAAAGCACTGTTGAAGTATTGAAAAACTTTTCAACAATTAATCCATCCCTTGTGTTTAAAGAGGGTAATCTGCTCAGGACTGTTTCTCCGCAAAAGAACATCCTAGCTTCTTCTGTAGTTGCCGAGTCGTTCCCTTCTGACTTTGCTATCTATGAGTTGAACCAGTTCTTGGGTCTGAACAGTTTGTTCGATAACGGCTCTATCGCCTTTGGTGAGAAGTCGCTTGAGATTTCGCAAGGTTCAACTAAGTGTAGTTATACTTACACTGATCCTTCGATGGTAACTGCTCCACCTGAAAAGGATTTATCTTTGCCTAGCACTGATGTTTCTTTTGATATGTCAGCTGATACTTTACGAAGCGTTGTAAATGCAGCTAACCAACTTGGTCTGCCTGAGATTGCTGTTCGTGGTGATGGTAGCGCAGTTTCCCTTGTCGCAACTGACAGCAAGAATCCATCTTCTAATGAGTTCTCTGTGGCGGTTGGTGATACTGAAGCAACTTTTAAGTTTATCTTTAAAACTGAGAACTTCAAGTTTATTCCTGACGACTACAAGGTTGAAGTCTCGGCAAAAGGTATCTCGCACTTTGCGGGTGATCGTGTTGAATATTGGGTTGCTACCGAAGCTGGTAGCAGTTACGGTGAATGATATGGGTAATGTTACGATTGATTCGATGCCCTTTCCTATGGAACATTTGTCAGCTGGCAGAGTTATATTGAGATTCCAGAATTATGATACAGGTGATTGTTATGAAGAAACTTGTACATTAAATTCTGGGATTATTAATGAACAGCATGGTAGTGCGCTTGCCCTCCCTGTTAACGATGGATCCTCAGAAACAGTCAAAGTTTGGAACTGTACTACTGGCGATTGGTCTACATTCGATGTTTATGCGCTAGATAATTGGAGTGTTTTGTGATATGAATATTGCTGATTTAATCAAGAACTTGCAGTCAGGTATTGTAGAAGTTACGTTCGAGAAGATTAATGGTGGGGGTACACGGATTATGCCATGTACTCTCAACTCTCAAACTATTGCTGAAGAAACTGGCAGTAATATTGATGTAAGTTCTGTTGATGCTAAATCCTCAAACATTGCAGTTTGGGGGTGTGATGTGAGGGCATGGCGTTCGTTCCGTGTTGATACTGTGACGGGATGGAAGCCACTGCCTGATTTTGTAATGGGCGAACACCACGAAGCGAATGTGTCCGCATAACTGGAGATAATAATGCTTGAAGAGTTTCTATGGGTTGAGAAGTACAGACCCAAAACTGTTGCTACCACGATTCTTCCTGATTCGTTGAAGCACACATTCCAGACATTCGTTAATCAAAACAATGTCCCGAACTTACTCTTGACTGGCACGGCTGGCGTTGGTAAAACAACCATCGCCAAAGCCATGCTTGAGGAACTTGGTTGTGATTATATTGTAATCAATGGTTCTGACGAGGGTCGATTGATTGATACGTTACGAACTAAGATTAAAGGGTTCGCATCCTCGATGTCGCTGTCTGGTGGTAGGAAATATGTTATCCTAGATGAGGCTGATTACTTGAACGCAGAAACTGTACAGCCTGCTCTCCGCAACTTCATGGAAGAATATAGTGCGAACTGCGGATTTATTATGACATGTAACTTCGCTAACAAGATAATCGAGCCTCTGCGCTCACGATGCTCGGTTGTTGAGTTTAAGATGAGCGTTGATGATAAACCCAAACTTGCGCAACAATTATTCAAAACAGTTTGCGGTATATTGACTAGCGAGGGCGTTGAGTTTGATAAATCTACAGTCGCTGAAGTTGTCAAGAAACACTTCCCTGATAATCGCAGGGTACTAAACGAATTACAGCGATATGCTGCCACAGGTAAGATTGATGCTGGCATTCTGGTCAACTTCTCCGAGCTTGGGATGAAAGAACTCATGGCTTCGATGAAAGCAAAAGAGTTTACCAAAGTTCGTAAGTGGGTTGCTCAAAACTGTGATGGTGATACAACTGCTATCTTCCGTAAGATCTATGACTCTGCGAATGATTATGTGAAACCAAACAGCGTTCCTCAAATGGTTGTTACTCTTGCTGATTATCAATATAAGGCTGCATTTGCTGCTGATCCTGAGATAAATATGATGGCAATGATGACTGAGATTATGATTGACTGTGAGTGGAAATAATGAAAAGTATCATTTATGATTTTGAAACGCTGAGTCAAAACATGCTAACAGGAGCAGCAGTAAGTCTTGCTGTTCTTGAGTTTGACACCGAAAAGTTTAGTGACGATGGTTATTCATATGAAGAACTGCTGGGTAATGTTAAGTCAGTTAAATTTGACGTTCAAGAGCAAGTCAAAAAGTATGGAAGGAATATTCAAAAGAGTACGCTAGAGTGGTGGAAAAAGCAGGGAGCTGCAGCGCAGAAACAACTACAGCCATCCGACGAAGATATCTCTATCGCTGAGTTGTATGACTGGCTGACGAATGAGTTTGACATTCCATCGTATAAAGCTGTATGGACTCGTGGTAATACTTTTGATCCAATATTCCTCAGAACTATTTTAGAATCTGCGGGAGATAAAGATCCATTCGATCAGTGGTGGGCGATACGTGATACACGGTCATTTATTGATGGTATGGTTTATGGTTCTGACATTAGGAATACATTTATTCCCCCAGAACTTAATGAAAAATTTATAGCGCACGATCCGAGACACGATGTAGTTATGGATGTTATGCGCATGCAATATCTTGCGCAGTTATGAGCAGGAAAGGTTTTAAAAAGTGGTGGCGGATCTGGGCTAAGTCCCTGGGCGAAAAGGTTGGTGAAACTGACCGACAAGCCAATGCTGTCGCTGCGATTAGAACCTTTTGGTGGATCGTACATATCGTCACCTGCTTTTTCATTATAGCAGGTAATTCAAAATTGTTAGGACTCTGGTAATGAATCCGTTTGATTATGTAAATGCAATCAATACGACCAAGAAGAACTTGATGGTCGGAACTGAAAATGATCGGTTGGCTGAGAAAGGGTATGATCCATTCTTGACTAATCGGTCACTTTCATATCACAATGACACTATTGGTCTCGCCAACGAGATGAATACTCGTCACTATCTAGATAAGAAACCACAGTTTGAGTTTTTTATAAATACAGTTAGACCCAAAAAAAGATTCGCAAAATGGGTGAAGAAACAGAAAGATAGTGACGTGGCAGTTGTAAAAGAGTATTATGGCTATAATGATGTAAAAGCAAGGCAAGCTCTCACTATTCTGTCTGACGAACAGATAACTGAAATAAGAACAAGAATAGATAAGGGCGGTCGCGATGCTAAACAGCATGATAGAGGTACATCTAAAAGATGATGATGACTTCTTAAAAATTAGGGAAACTCTTACCCGAATCGGTGTAGCTTCACACAAAAACAAAACCATCTATCAATCCTGCCATATCTTGCATAAGCAAGGTCGGTACTACATTGTACACTTCAAAGAGTTGTTTGCTCTAGATGGAAAGCCGAGTAATTTTGGCGAGGATGATATTTCTAGGCGCAATACAATTGTCAACCTTTTGGCAGAGTGGGGATTGGTTTCTCCAGTTGATTCTAACAAAAGTAAAGAACCTGTAGCGCCACTAAACCAAATCAAAGTCCTTCCGTTCAAAGAAAAGAACGATTGGAACCTTGAAGCAAAATATAATATTGGAAAAAAACTTTAATTGAGGATATATAATAGTATGACAAATTTTGGTAAAGTAAAACAATTTATGGAAGTATTCGGTCAAGACGTTCTGACTAAACCAACGATGCCATCTTCGGAACTGGCTAAATTGCGACTAGAACTGATCAGAGAAGAATGCGAAGAATTAACAGTAGCAACTAACGCAATGGATATGGTAGAGATTGCTGATGCGCTAACTGATATTCTGTATGTTGTTTATGGCGCTGGTCATGCGTTTGGTATAAACCTTGATGCTTGTTTTGATCATGTACACGCCTCAAACATGAGTAAGTTGGGTGAAGACGGAAAGCCAATTTACCGTGAAGATGGCAAGGTATTAAAAGGTCCAAATTATTGGGCACCAAATATGGGTAAATTTGTGGAGGCACAATGAAACTATCAAAGAATTTTTCACTAGCTGAGTTTACTAAGAGCCAAACTGCTGAAAGGCAAGGCTTGGATAATACACCAACCGATGAGCATTTAGAACGTGCTAAGGTTTTGTTTGGAAATGTAGTACAAAGAGTAAGAGACAATTTTGGTCCAACTGTTATAAATAGCGGATATAGAGGAGCTGAGTTGAATGCTGCAGTAGGCGGTAGTTCTAACTCTCAACATTGTAAGGGTCAGGCTGTAGATATTGAAGTTCCTGGAGTTGCCAATGCTGAAGTTGCTCAGTGGATTGCTGATAACTGCGACTTTGATCAACTGATCCTTGAGTTTTACACTCCAGGGATTCCCGATAGTGGGTGGGTTCACGTATCGTATGTTGACGCTGCAGAAAACAGAAAAAGTATTCTGACCGCAAGTCGTGTGGACGGCAAGACAGTCTATAGTGTTGGATTAAACGCATAATATGGAAGCATTCTTAGAGTTATTAGATGCAGGATTCCCGATTGCTGCTGCGATAGCAGGTGGGTTCTTCGTATTTTTAACTTTACGATTTATTCTAGAGGGTGTGTTAGGCGATATCAAAACGCAACGTGGGTTTGTAAAGGCGTTAGATAATCGCATTAAAACTATGAATAATGAATTGATACGCATCGATCTTTTGATCACGCATGCGTTTGGCATCGAGCCAGACTTAGATAGGATTTCACGTGCTGACGGTCAGAAGGATGCTAGGAAAGACTGATGGAATTAAATATTGTTGAGTTGATCAACACATATGGATTCCCAATCATAGCATGTATAGGACTCGGATACTTTATTTACTATGTTTGGACTTGGGTTACTGAAGAAGTTGACCCAGTTATTGAAGAATCGCATATGACTTTGA
>Ga0181416_1000425_pt1 | contig 10919 bp, 8 predicted proteins | sample 39SPOviralmetaG_FD_130141 | JGI IMG/M metagenome (GOLD analysis project Ga0181416, IMG submission 130141) | Marine viral communities from the oligotrophic San Pedro Time Series (SPOT) site, San Pedro Channel, CA, USA - 39 SPOT_SRF_2013-01-16 | ecosystem: Environmental > Aquatic > Marine > Strait... | reverse complement strand
GCGAGGAGTAAGATTCTCGAAAAAACGCCAAGACTACGCGGCTTTATGGGAGAAATAACTCCTCGCGGAACGTCCGATGTAGTACAACCTCAAGGTCGTGGTGCTGAATATTTAGATGCTCCAAAATTGACTGATAAAGAAGCCGCAAACATGAGGGTTCTTGGGTCTGTGACTCAAATGAAACAACTTGAAGAATCCATAAGATTTTATCGGTCATTGCTAGACGATTCTTCAATAACAAAAACATTCGCTGAGTTTCAAGCAAATCCTAACATGCCCGCGCCCATGATTCTAAAAGATGTGCCGGAAGACCAGGCTCAGAGGTTAAGACAAAACAATCAATCTCCGTATGTTGAAATAATCGACGACAGTCAGACCGTCTTCGGTAGCCGTTACGGTCCTTTAAAAGGAACGTTTGTGCGTTTAGATGCTTTTGAAGCACTGACTCTTGTTGGTAAGGATCCAGGAGATGCTATAAACCAAATTGCTGAGACGTTTGTTCAATTAAAGGGCTTAACTCAGATGGGTAAGACTGTACTTTCACCCGCAACACAAGCTAGGAATTTAACTTCTTTTCCTTTTTTCTTAGCGGCTAACGGTAACTTTCTTCGCGGCGGTCAATTCTCAGATACAATAGATTTAGCAATGGGCAAGCTCATCAACATGGCAGATGACGAGTTTGAGAATTTTACGGATTATATTGTACGATCTGGATTGTTTGATGAAGGTGTTGTGTTGGATGAAACAAAAAGTCTTTTATCGGCAAGTAGAGAAAAGTTGCGAGAAACAGGTCGCGCCGGAGCAAAAAAACAAGAACCTCTCGGACTTGTTCAACGGTTTTCTGATTTTAGTTCTGACAAAATACGACAGCTTCCGGGTGGTGAACAAATTTTAAAGATTGGTTCTAAACCCTACAAAGGTGCTGTGGAAGCATACAGGTTTTCTGACAACATGGTTAAGATTGGAAGTTTGTTGGGAGAGAGGGCTAAGTACACTGCTAGTTTACGCAATCCCTTGAATAGCGTGTTGAAAAACATAGACGGACCCGGAGTTCCCGTAGGTAGCATGGACGACGCTACTGACTTTGATGAAATTATTGAAGAGTATGGTCGTCAAGGTATAGCAAATCGTGTGAAGTCAACGTCAGATGAAGGTCTAGGAACATACAGGAATAAGTTTGATTACTTCACAGCAGACATAGTTAAAGACACAGTGCCTGTATATGCAAGAACGTTTGAAGCGGCTAAAAAAGTATCTAGATTTCCCGTCGGTAATTTTGTTGCCTTTCAATCAGAACTTATCCGTAACACTGCAAACATCGTGTCTAAGGGTTCTCATGAACTAGCCTTTAAAGCTACTCCAGAACTAGAGCAAGCGATGTTTAATTTAGCGGTTAAAAAAATATCTAGAAAAACACTTCGTCCTGTAGACGAGCTTTTATCTGACCCGCAAATGTTAGATACTATTCAAACGACAGCTAAAGAATTAGCTAAAAAGCATGTGCATGAAGTAAATGCTATTGGTCTGCAACGTTTGTTAGGGTATACGGCAACTGTTGCTGGATTTACTGGTCCTATGGCTCGTGCCATCACATCTGTGTCTGGAGCAGACGAAAAAGAGTTGGAAGCTCTTTATGTGTTCGCTCCATTTTATTACAAAGATCAACAACTCGCCATGTTGAGTAAACCCAAAGACGGTGTGTTTCAATATACCAACCTGTCTACAAACCAACCTTATGACGCTTTGATTGCTCCAGCGATAGGAGCAATAAGAGAATTTAATCAAGGAGGTAAATTAGATAAACCTTTTAACGCTAATATGACTAATTCTTTCCTGCGTTTTGCTATTAACCAAATGGAACCGTTTGGTAACGAGGCAATTTTAACTACAGCGGTTGCGGATATTTTTGTGCGAGGAGGCAGAACTCGTGAAGGCAGAAGAATTTTTGGACCAAGTGACGACGGGCTTCTTGTTGCTGAAAAATCTTTGAGACACATAGCAGGTCAATTATCGCCTACCATTGTACGAGAGTTTATAGACATAAACGGAAGAGGTATAGAAAAAGGAAGATTAACTAGAGCTTTAACAGATTCTCCAAATCCAAACACTCGTTTAGTAGACGAAGAAGTCACAGAGTTTCTTCGTTTAATAACAGGCGTTGGGACTCATAATTTCGACGCAAAAATAGCTCTTCGCTATGCGGGTGCTGAGTTTAAAAAAATAGAAACAGATATACAAGCTCAATTGGGCGGTGTAATCGCTCGTGGCAATACCACAGAGCAAGACGTTATTGATGCCGTTGCTGTCGCTAATGAAAAATACCATAAAGCACAACAGGATTTTTATCAAAAACTTAACGCTGCTGAAGCGTTAGGTGTTGATGCAGAACTTAGAGACGATGTATTTGAAGCCTTCAATCAAACCTATGCAACAGACGCATACAAAGACATTAGAGGCAAGCGTGGTCAAGGTTTCTTAGAAAACGTCGCCGCAGGAAACTTTGTGCCAATAAGAGTTACAGAAAAAAGATTAGAAGCCTTAGAGCAACAAGAAGATATAGTTTCTTTAGGACGTGGCATTACCTCCTCTGAACAGATAAAAGCAGCCGCAGAGTTCGCTAACTCAATTGCAAACGAAGCAAGCTTTAATCGTTTGGATCGTAGATATTCAAACCCATTTGAAAGACTTGAAGAAAGACAAGAACCACAAAACCGAGGTTCTTTTCTTGATCGACTTCTTTCTGAAGCACAAGCCGCATCACCAAATGCTCTCTCGCTGCCTAGCGCACCACCTGTCGCCTCATTACCCACCGCTACTGGACCACAGACACCGTTAAATCCAGAGCTTTATGGCGATAATGTGGTTGAACAAGCGCGAAACATGGAACTCGCTAAAAGATTAGGAAAAGCATAATGGAACAAGATTGGACGCAGTTTGAAAACTTTTCTGCGGGTGAGTTTACTTGTCAGCATTGTGGCTCAGAAGGGATCGAACTAGATTTTGTACATAAGATACAAAACCTTCGGTCAACCTACGGCAGAGGCATGACAATCAGTTCAGGCTATCGTTGCCCAGAACATCCTATCGAAGCTCGCAAAGCTAAACCGGGCGCACACGCAAGCGGAAGAGCAGTAGACATTGCTGTCTCCGGGGCAGATGCACTCAACGTCCTGCAACTTGCCTTGGACAGCGGAGACTTCACAGGTGTTGGCATAGCTCAAAAGGGAGACTTCGGCTCACGTTTTATACATCTGGACGATCTCGACAATGAACGCCGCCCAACAATCTGGTCGTATTAATGGAACAAACAATAGAAGAGTTCTCCGGCACAAAGAATATTACAATAGGCGGCGGATCCAGTGACATAGAAGCTGGCATCGAATTTATCTACAACATGAGAGAACACCTAGTGGATATTGGTATCGCTACTGTCTACGCTCTAGTTGTTTACGCAGCTGTTCTATGGATAACAAAAAAGATTAAGGGTTAAAATGGTAAAGAAAGTCATGAATGTTTACGCTCCGCCAAAACGTAAACAACGCAAAAATAAAAAACGTGGATTACATATCCGTAAAAAACTAGGCCCGCGTCATCACATGAGAGTGAGCTTCTAATCACTACTTTTATGTATCGGGATACAAGCCGCTGTTCTTCTGGATTCGCTGTCCATGTTTATCTCTTCGGCTAAATCGTAACACTCTTCACGAGTAAGTCCTAAACTCACATCCGTCATGCTGTATCGCCCGAAGTGATGTAGTTCAATTAACATAACTAACACATACTCAATCAATCTATTTGCCCCCAATTATCACCGACTGCAATGTCAACTTTAAACGGCACGGTTGCATTAATACAGTTTTCCATAATTATCGCAATCTCTCTCATCTGATCCTCGTTGAGATTGCCTTCTTCGTCACATTCAATACTGAAACACAGTTCATCATGCACTGTGAGCAAAGGCACGATGTTTTCTTTGTACAAGTCCACCATAGCCTTCTTTGTCTGATCCGCACTCGAACCTTGAATCAATCGGTTCAATGCTTTGTATGTAAAGGCACGTTTGATATTACCTTTAGGCCCGTGCTCCCGCAAAGCTTCTTCCAATGGCAACGCCCGGTGTAGCCCGTATCTGAGGGGGGCCCACATACCAAACCGACACTTTCGTCCCAGGATCGTACGGACAACGCCGTCACTCTCTGCTTTAGATTGAACTGCATTCGCCAAACCTTTAACAAAAGGAACTTTCTCATGATACTCTTCGAGAAGCTCCCTAGCAGAATTTACCTCAATATCTAAAACACCCGCTAGTTTGTTTACGCCCATACCATACATGATGCCTAGATTAACTGTCTTTGCGTTCTTACGAGTAATACCAGCCATATCCGCAACCATTTGGTGAAAGTCCGCGTCGCCCTCATGGTATGCATTAATCACACTACCTATCTGTTCGTGCCTGTTTGCACCTTTTAAGGAAGCACAATAATGTGCCAACCACCGAGGCTCCTGTGATGCGTAGTCAAAACTCGCCCACTTCTCGCCCTCCTCTGGGACAAATAAACCACGGATAAGAGACTTAATCTCTGGATCACGAGCCGGAATCTGCTGTAGGTTTGGGTTAGACGAAGAGAACCGTCCTGTCACTGTGCCGCCATCATCGCTACGCAATGGGTGAAACTCAGCATGTATCCGCCCCTTGTGTTCAAACTTCAGTATGTTCTCGATGAACGTCGTGTTCGCCTTGTTAAATTCTCGAAGCTTTAGTATTTGTTGCGCTACCGGGTGAGGGTGTGCCGCCAGAAATTGTTTCGTGAAACTTGGTGCATGGCTCTTCTCTGTTTTCGGGTACACCAACTCATGCCAGTCAAACAACTTACTAATAGACGTTGGATTCCAAGGTTCAATGTCTATGTTTGTTTCTGTTTTTATCTCTTTTAGTAGTTTCTTCTCCCGCTTCTCTAACTCTGTACGAGTCTTCTCAGTGGCCTCAAGGTCAACACGCACACCACGCCACCGCATATCAATAAGAAGACGTGTGAGTTCTGTCTCAAGATCAAAGATGCTACGCACTTCTTCTCTGTCCATCTCACGATTTAATAACTCCCACAGTCGAAGCGTGACACTTGCATCTTGTTCTGCATATGCGCCCACAAAACGACTAGGCAATCGCCACATATCAGCCTTCGGATCAACACCATAGTCTGCCGCCGCACGTTTCATGGCTTTCTCGTTCTTGCTTTCGTTGAGGTAATCAATGGCAAGAGAGTTTAGATTGTACCACCGCCTGTTTTCATTAAGCATAGCCGCAGCAGTCATTGTATCGTTTATAACACCGTTGACCTCAATGCCCGCCCAACGCATCCAGCCGACATCATACTGAGCGTTGTGCATGACTTTGGGTATGTTAGTCGCCATCATTTCTTTGATGTAACTTATCACTGCTTTCTCTGGTAGGTTGCCTCCGCCTTCGTGTCGGATAGGGTAGTACCCGCAGAAGTTATTGAAAGCAACAGCGTACCCAATAACATAACCATCATCTCTCGCCCAGCCCGGTCCTAACGTCATTAAATTTGGATCACGAGTTTCTAGGTCAATCGATATTATTTTGGCTTCTTTATAGTGATCTGGGAACGACGCAGGAGGCGACCAATCAGAGTCCAGTGCGCCTGTTGCTACTTCTTTTATGTCCGCTTCGAGCTCTTCTTTTGTACCGTCCATTCTGTTTATAAAACTTATTTGGGTCATATTCTGAAACTCCATCTGCTTGAACCCTCAATTAAATGAAGGTTTTGTTTGGCTCTTGTCATGCCGACATAAAAAACACGTTTCTCACAGTCTTCGTTAGCCAGTGTTTGACACGCTTTACTTGAATCTAAAAACAAAACAACATTGTCCGCCTCACCGCCCTTTGCCTTGTGTATCGTAGACAGCCTAATCCTTGGCTCTTTTCCAAACTTCTCCCCTGCCCGTAGCACAGACTGTATGTACACTCGCTCTGCGTCAGGAATATCAAGAATCTCAAACCACTTCTTACCACCATAGTCTAAACTAGTTAGTTCGAGGAAGTTGTCCATAGTGAACGTTTCAGTCGGCTCATACTTGAACCAATGATCTACAGCCTTGCGAATTGGTTTATCTACACGAATAAAAGACATAAAACCTTTTGCCTCTTCTTTAGACACAGAGTCACCACGAGATAGTCGTGTCCATGTTTGAGCTGCGGTAAGCACTCTGGTCGAAGCACTATACCCCGCACCCTCGCGCCAATACAGCAACCCCCACTCCTTCATATCCTTCGCCACTTTATTAAGAATATGGTTGGTACGGCAAAGTATTAACCACTCGCCTTCTCGTAAGTCTATCTCATCAAGTGCATAGTGAAATGATACGGAGCCCTCATGACTAATTGGTTTCCAGTTCTTATCGACACGTCTGCTCACGCCTTTAATTAAGTCCAGAGACAAGTTGTGTACTGCTTGGGGGACACGGAAACTCTGATCCAATACTCGTTTATTATCACACCGGGCAATAAAGTTTTCTGGATCAACGCCCATCCACTCGTAGATAGCTTGGTCGTCATCCCCTGCGTAGTAAGTCTGCTTTGCGTTTTTAATAAGCTTGTCCACCATGTCCCACTGCAACGGAACAAGGTCTTGCGCTTCGTCAACAATAAGCAAGTCAAGTTTCGGACAATCAGGCAAGTCAATAAAACTTTCAATCATGTCAACAAAGTCAATTTTTTTTGTCTCTTTTTTATAGTCATCGTAAACTTGATTGACTATCTGAAGCTGGCGGAAATCGAGATAGGGATTGTTAAACTCATCAAACTGTTGTCGCAAGCCAATGCCTCTTGTACGAGACATGCTGATAACAGAAAGGTACATATCACCATCACGACCCAAGCGGAAGAACTCGCCGTCACTTACACTCATGCTCCGTGAACTTTGGAACTCAATGCCCAACAACTTCTCAAGTTGTGTGTAATCCGCCGATCCAATAACATCACTTCGCTTCAATCCGAGTTGGCGAAACGCTAGAGAATGTAGTGTTCTGAAATGTAGCAGACGCTTCGGGTCGAGACTTAATTCAGAGATAGCCCTGTCCCTTGCTTCTTCTGCCGCCTTACGGCTAAACGAAAAGAAACCCACTGATTCCGGTGGTGCGCCATTACGCAAATGTTGACGTACAATCTCGATTAAGGTATGTGTTTTGCCTGTTCCCGGCGGTCCGACTATGGCGGTTGGTGCACGATTGCTTGTCAAAACGGAATCTCCTCTCCACCGACATTGATGCCAGGAATATCAATGGGTTCTTTGAACTCGGGAACAGACCAAACTCGGACAGATTTCCATTCTGCTTTAGAGTTTTTGTACTGTTTGAGTTGATGTGATGTCTCACCATCGTTCAATTCTTTGATACGTTCCTGCACTTGCCCCTTGGTGTAGGTAAGGAAGTTCTGTGCTTTGAGAAAATTCATCAGTGCCGCCATTTTAAAATAAGTGTGTCCTTCCTCTGTGTATGGCTTATTAAGGTCTAACTCCTCCCATGACTGCGCTTGTACCCGTCCTGCACAGAAGTTCTCGAGTAACTCCATAAACTGCCCTTTGTTTGTCAGTTCAACCGGAACTTCAATCTCGACGACTTCAGTAAGTGCTACGTTCACAACTGTTTGCCATGTGTCTTCTTTAAGTTTAGGAGGCATAAAGTTCAGCTGCTCCATGCAAGCACGTTGAAACTGCGTGGGCATCTGTAGTTGCTCTGTTGTGAGTTCAAGACGTGCGCCCGCCACATCGACAAACCATATACGAGGCTCCGACTTTACAACTGTTAGTCCGGTAATCTCAACATTTCGAGCACTGTTGCCGATGCCGTATTTGCGTTGACGACACAGGCTTTTATTGCAGTGCATGGCAAGTTGTGGCTCATTACACTGATAGAAATAATCTTTCTTTTCTATCTGATCCTGGATGGTGACAAGCTCAGATGCAGGAAGTGGTGGTTGAAAATACGAATGGTTGGCGGCTTCAACGTCCTGCTTCCACTGCTTCGGGTTCTGCTTCTTAAAATATGTGGCAAGATTAAACGCCACACAGTTTCTACCACCCTGCCCAACTCCATTGCGGACATGACACTCTAAGCACGGCGGAGCTTCGACAAGTATTTCACTGCCGCCTGAAACTTGGATAGACATAAATTCGCTAGGTGTTTTACGCGACTTCTCCACCATTGCCAGAAACTGCTGTAAAGTCGCCTCCTTTCCCTTGTTTGTGAACGCGGGACGGAGAGTGCGTTCGACATCATGATAGGGAAGGTTGATAGCGTTTCCGACATCGCCTCTTTCGACAAGGAGTTTTTCCTGCTTGGGAAATATTTCTGAGTTACCTTGCCCCAGAACTGCCGCAATTTCTGATAGCTTGTCCCGCATATCTGCCGCAGGAATTTCACCATCGATAAAGAAGTAAATGTGCGCCCCACCACTTTTGGATCTACAGACAATACCTGGAATATCCAGTTGCCTACACTTGCCAACAAGATCAGCATGATCCAAAGGATAGGTGTCAATATCAATACAACCGAAAGAGCACTGATTGTTAGCATTGATAGGAATACTACCAATACCTTTTCCACCATCGAAGTGTTCTTGGATTTTTTCTGCCGTGATCGGCTCTCGGATGATTCGCGTTTTGGCTTCTGATTTACCATTTACACGCCCTCCTGTAATAATTGTCTGTCCATGTGCGCCATCAAATCCACGAAATGCCGCCATGAACTATTGAACATTGTCCATAGCAATACCTTATTGTGGGGGGCCCGAAGCCCCCCTTGATTCTTATTCCATTGAGAAAAGCTCTTCATCACTCTGTGTATTACTTCGTGAATTTCCTGCGCTCTGAAGTTCTGTGTCAGCCGCAGTTTCAACCTCTCCCGATTCAATAAGGTCACTGAAGGATTTTGCTTCCTCATACAAGTCTTCGTCTTGAACATAACTTGTCCTCCCAAGAACAGACCACTCATACCAAGTATAGTTGTCTCTTGTTTTTTCAACAGTAGTAAGATGCCATATCGTACCAAAAGACGGAAGCTTTATTCTTCTGTCGTCAACCATCGCTGTTTGCATTTTAATCTGCGTATTCCAGCCACGAGACACCTTCAAACTTGTTGACTGCATACCAAGAATAGCTTGCTGATATGCCCCTGTGTCTTGATCAACTACATAGACGTAATGCTGTGCAACTTTAACAAGTTCATTGCCACTTGGCAAAATGTCCTTGTTATTTTCATCACGATTAGCACTGCGAATTGCGGGATCATTTGGCTCTAACTTACCAACAAAGCCGCCGCCTTCGTCCATAGGGACAAACTCGAGATGTGCAAACTCAAACGCACAAGGCACTACAAAGATACCTTTGTCCTGCTTAAAGAGTTCGCGTGTGACTGTATTAAAGATGTCACCTTCTTCTGAACCCTCGATAAACTTTGCGTTTGTTTTCTTGCGTTCAGGTGAGCCGTTTTGAATCATGCGGATAAAAGGTAAAGCAAGATGCTCCATGCTTACACCCGCCTGTCCTGCACCAGCGTCTTCAGCAAATCTGTTTGCTAAACTTTCCGGTACAATCAACTGACTCGTTTCTTTCTTTACAACTTTCGTTGGTTTCTGTTCTGTAGTTTCTGTAGCTTTCGACATTACTTTCTCCTAATCTTTGCTTCTATTCCACTAAACACACTGAAAGCCTCAAGGTCTTTTTCAGACATTCTACCTTGAGACATTTCATCTTTTACCACCGCCTTCAATGTACTGGGGTGAATGGTCTTCTTGTTGTCAACTGAAAGACCTTTGTTGACTGCATCATCAAGAAACGCACCAGCCTCGTTGTCTTCACCCTTACCGAATGTGACTTTGACTTCGTTCTTGATAATGTCGTCCAAACCCCGTCCACGAAGATACGCGAAACATGCGTCTTTATTATCTTCTGTGATACGAGCATAGACAAAGGGTTGCAGAGTTATAGAGTTGCCTTCAACACTAACACTCTCCAATCCCATTGAATCCATAGCTGCCGGGATAAGTTCTCTTATGATCTGGTCATAATCTTTTTGAGCAATGTTTTGTTGCTCTTTGTAGTATTTGATATTCGCATCCGCATCTTGTGCTGCTTTAACTAGGTTAGCTAAAGCACTCCCTTGGTCTTCTGACACTTCGGAAAAAGCTTTTGCATCTGCTTCCATCTTTTCAAATAAATCGGACATTGTGTCACCTTTCTCTGTTACGCATTTATAGTGTGCCCACTTGCAATTCACATAATACATATCTATATTAGCGTTACAAGCATTATTTTACGGTACTATGACATATATTTACAAGACAGAACCATACGAACATCAACGCCAAGCGTTCGAGAACTCTCGCAACGTTAGCGAGTGGGCGTATTTTATGGAGATGGGGTGCGGTAAGTCGAAGGTTCTTATCGACAATGCCGCATGGCTTTACGAGAACCACAACCTCAAGACTCTTGTCGTCATTGCACCCAAAGGTGTGTATCGTAATTGGGTGCTCAAAGAAATACCCATACACATGCCCGACAGAATACCTCACAAAGTATTTACTTGGCGGTCTTCACCTCGCAAGCACGAAGTCGAAGAACTCAGAGAAGCATGTGAATATCAAGACGGACTGCGGATACTGATTGTAAACACCGAAGCTGTCATCACAAAGAAATTCAACGATTATTACAAAAAGTTTCGTAACTATCCTGAAGTAAACATGATTGCCGTAGACGAATCTACAGCCATCAAGAACCACAAAGCTAAACGCACCAAGTCAATCATATCACTTGGTCAAGACTTCTCTTATCGTCGAATCTTGACAGGCTCCCCGGTGACGCAATCACCTATGGATCTGTATTCACAATGTGCGTTCCTCG
>Ga0181416_1000422_pt1 | contig 10971 bp, 12 predicted proteins | sample 39SPOviralmetaG_FD_130141 | JGI IMG/M metagenome (GOLD analysis project Ga0181416, IMG submission 130141) | Marine viral communities from the oligotrophic San Pedro Time Series (SPOT) site, San Pedro Channel, CA, USA - 39 SPOT_SRF_2013-01-16 | ecosystem: Environmental > Aquatic > Marine > Strait... | reverse complement strand
GGTAGTTATGTCGCGACAAGGACAGCTCTTAATTTATACAAGATTGGTAAATATCAATTTAACCAAGATGAGGTTCCGTTTGTTTCTGGCGGCGGGCCTGCTGATTACAGTCATCAAAGCTATAGCGGCAATGGTTCTGGCTTTAAAGTAAACGCTTCTAGCTTTGCTGTTGGTCAGTGGCAGTGGGTCATTATTGACCCTGGTTCTGGCTATACCATCGGAGAGGTTGTCCGGTTCCAGTTTGCTGATGGAACGTTAGTAGACGTTCAGATAACAGAAGTTGATGCTGTGTTTATACAGGGTAAAACTCGCCCGCTGTTGAATTTAAAAGATGCAATTGCTGATTATCCAAAGTTTGATGTAGAAGAAACTAGTCACCAGAAAGGCCCTGAGCATGAGGTCGTTTTTGTCAACGAAATGGTGCGGCCTGAAGAGGACAAGCCAAATTTTGGAGCCGCTCAATACAATGATTTGTCTTTGCTTGGCCTACGAGTCTTAGCAGGTAAGGATTGGTCTTCAATGGGCCAATTAAGCGCCTATGTAAAACAAGGCATTAAGGTGGAACGATTGATTAATGACGACGGCACTACAGCTCTTACTACTGCAGATCCAGCCGCAACCAATAACTTTGCTGAAATTGCTTTCAACTTACTTGTTAGCGACCGTCTGGGTGCGGGTAAGCGCATCCCTAGGGACACAATTGACCGCGATGCAATGGTGATTGCAGCCAAGTTTTGTAGAGCTAATGGTTTTCGGTTTGATGGAGTTGTTGGTGATCGTGTTGGCCTGCGGGAGTTTATCCACACAAACGCTGCGTTTAGTTTGCTCGACTTTACTATTGTTGGCGGCAAGTTTTCTTTGATGCCTTCTGTCCCTTACAACCCTGCGACGTTTGTTATCGAGCCAGCGCAAGATATTACTAAAAGCGTCAAAGCTTTATTTACCGATGGCAACATGAAGGACATGCAGGTGAGTTTCTTGCCGACTCAAGAGCGTCAACTGTTCAAAGCAACTGTTGCTTACCGAAGTGAACAGGAAAACGGTTTTTCGTCTCAACGAGTGACGCAACTCCGTTTCAAAGACATTGACGGCGGTTCCGATGCAGATCCAGAAGAATTTATAGATCTAACTAGTTTTTGCACTAGCTCTAGGCACGCTAAAAAGATTGCTGAACATAAGCTCTTACTTCGTAAGCACAGCGAGCACAACATTCAATTCAAGACGACACCCAGCTCTGCCCTTGGTTTAACAGCTGGTGATTACATCAAGGTAGTTTCGAACGCATCACACACCAGCCGTTTTAATAACGGCAGTGTTGATCAGTTTGGTGGCGTCACTTCCACAACTGCGCTTGCCGATGGCACGTACACCGTGTTTTTCTGGCGTCCTGGTCAGACGGAAGTTATTGAAGGTCAGCTGCAAATTGCAGGCGGCAAGACGGGCGATGAGGTTTTCTTCAGCTCGATCTTCACCATCAAGATGCAAAACCAACAAAAACGCATCTACAGGGTGACCAGCCTGACTATTGATGACGATGGTTTTGTGGACATCGGCGGCAGCTACCAGAAAGTGGACCAGGCAGGTAGGTTGGCTATCCTGAATCCTGAGAACGCGCTGTTTGACGTTACGGACTGATGACAGCAGTAAGTTTTCCAGCATTAGTTCCCACCAGCCGTTCTTACACGCCGGGAATATTTCCTGAGCAGCAGTTCCAATCCCAGAACGGTGCTGTTGTCCGCGTTCGTTACGGCAACCAGCGGTATAGCAGCAGCCTGTCCTTAACGTTTGCAAACATCACTGACGCAAACGCTGCGTTGATCTTGCAGAACTTTGTGGATGTGATGAACGCCGACAACTACGCAGAGTTCACTACAAGTAATGTTGCAGCTGGAGCGTCTGAGGCGTTGACTCCCTGGATTCGGGAAACGAACAGCTTGTTGAAGTGGAAATATGCATCACCGCCATCAGTTGCAAGCGTTAAGCCAGGACTGAGTACAGTGACGTGTGAGTTCATTGGCGAGCTTGAGGGTGTCTGACCATGGCTAAGTATTACGCGGGTCAAGACGGCAGCGTTGAGCTTGGGGGTGTTGCAGTCGCCAAGGTGGTGCAGTGGTCAATGGCCGCTAACACCGACGCGCTTGAGGTAACGACGCTAAGCGAAGACGTTCGAGCGTTTACGACTGGCATCCGCACTGCTTCTGGGGCGTTAACGGTTTTGTATTACGACGACGCACCAGTCAAGTTGCTCAACCAAGTCAACCAAGACACCACGGCAGACGCTTCAATTACTGCAACTGCCAGGTTGAAGTTGAAGTTTGACGACAATTTTTTGGAGTTTGATGCGGTGCTAACTAGCGCCGATCTGTCGTGTGTTGTTGGCGAAGTGATGCGCGTCAATGTCAACTACATAATGAGCGGTGATTTCGTTAGTAAATCGCTATGACGGTTTTTCTAGGCAATAACGGAAGAATTAGGCTGCGAAGAGCAACTCCAGGGCGCACGTTTACCAGCTTGGTAGATCCTGGCGATGTCAACGCTGCAAAAAAGCGGTTTAGCTTTGACTTCCCGCAGGAAATGCTGCTGACGGGTGATCGGCTGCAGATTAAAAGCACTAACGGTGCAAACCTTGCTTTTATCGACGGCTCTGGATGGGACGGCGGCAGTCAATTGCCTGACGGCACTTGGTATATCTATGTTGACGAGCTAGGTGGTGTTTGCCTTTACGACACTTTTGCTAATGCATTGAACGGTCAAAGCACGGGCAAGATCACTTTGGCTGCGATTACAACGGCCATTCCTATTGAAGTGACTAGTGTTCAGGCCGAATATAATGTTTTAGGGTTAGTAACATCTTTTGAGCTAAACAATGATAGAGACGTTGTAGATGTAACTGTTCTTAGCGACGAGTTTAGGAAAAACGAAAGTGGCTTGATCAGTGGAAACGGGAGCATCAGTTGCGAGTTTCATTATGATCCTGATGCTGCGGGAGAAACTGTAGACACTGATGTTCCTAGCTACCTCCATGAGTTAATTTTGCGTCAAAAACTTGGTGCTGAGTTTGACGCTGAGCTTTATATAGTTGACAGAGGGCAAAACGCAGAAGCAGTAAATGACTTCTTTTACTTTGAATTTAAAGGCATTGTCACAAATGCTGCAATTAGCCTTGGCTCGGGGCAATTAACTCTGTCTAATTTTAACTTTGTTACCACTGGGCCAATTTTACCCAAGCTTGGGATTGGCGTGATCACCAACTATGTGCTGAAAGAAGACACTGACCGGATCCTGCTTGAGCAGCCTGGGAGCGGTAAGCTAGAGATTGAAGATTAGTCTTGTAGGGGCTTCAGGCGATGGCCGATCAGAAGATTACAGCTCTTACAGAGCTGGCTGAAGCCGACGTAGCTTCAACTGATGTTCTGCCTATTGCCGACGTAAGCGCAAGTGAGACCAAAAAGGTCAGTGTAAAAAGCCTGGTTGAGCAAGGCGTTGACCTAATTGATGACGCCAGTATTCCGGCAGCAAAGTTGTCGGCAATTGCGCCAAGTTCTCTGGGATCTAGCTCAGGGGCAAAAGAATTTATAGCTGGGCCTACGGGCGCAGGTGGTGCATATAGCTCACGGGTTATTGCTGCTACTGACCTTCCTGTAGCAACAGCGTCTGCACTTGGTGGTGCAGCGGCAGGTACTGGTCTTACATCTACGTCTGGAACGTTTTCTGTTGATGCTGCAACAACATCAGCACTTGGCGGCATCAGTGTTCCGTCTGCATCTGGCCTAAGCGTTAATGGCAGTGGCGTTGTATCGCACCAATCAAGCGTCACGGGTCAGACCAAAAACGGTTTTACTGTCAACGATTCTGGTCACATCACTGCTGTTGGCAGCATTGCCGCTGGCGACCTGCCTAAGGCAACAAGCTCTGCCGTTGGTGGTGTTTTTATTGGCAGCGGCTTAACCGTTACTGGCAGCGGCCAGTTAAATCACACCGACAGCATTACTGCTGGAACGACCAGCGGAATCACATTTAACGCTCAGGGTCATATCACGGCAACAGCTGCGTTAGCCGGAACTGATCTGCCTGTAAGTACAACAACCGCCAAGGGTGGGGTTTCGATTCCGTCTGGGGCCTTATCTGTCAGCGGCGCTGGCGCGTTGACTCATGACGTTTCAGGCGTTACCGCTGGCACTTATCCGAAAGTCACAGTTGACACTCGTGGTCACGTCACTGCTGGAACGACGCTGTCTGCTTCTGATATTCCAGACATCAGCGCAGCAAAGCTGACTTCAGGAACAATTGGAACATCCCTTATTGCGAATGATGCCGTAACTGGCGGCAAACTTGCTGATTCTTCAACAGTACGTTTTGCAGGCGCACCAGATACGGCTGGCGTCGTCAACTTTGGAACAGCTGATTACACAGGTCAATTCCTGTATGACGAGTTCCACGATGACTTGTACCTCTGGACGGGAAACAGCTTCAAATCAATCGACATCGTTAGTGGTGAGATTGTTTTTGCTGGAACGTATAACGCAAATACAAACACGGTCGCTTCTGTAACGGTTAAAGGTACAGCTATTGGCCTAACGGTTGGTCAACCTCTGATTGCCCCTGCTGCAAGCAACCAGAATCATTATCTAACTGTCAGTATTTCGGGCACTGGCTCAGGCAACGCACCAGCAGAAGCACTTGCACCGCCTGACTTCCTTCTTTCTACGGGCAGCAGCTGGCAAGTCATTGATCTTTCAGCAGCTCTGGCGGCAACAAGTGCAAACAACGTTTCGTTTAGTCCGACAGGAAACATTAGTGCTTCAGACGTTCAAGCTGCAATCCAAGAGCTTGACACTGAAAAAGCTTCTCTCGCTGCGCCAACGTTTACAGGAACAACAACGTTTAGCGGCGATGTATTGCTTGGAACGTCTGCAACTCTGACGTTTGAGGGCAGCTCTGCTGACGATTACGAGACCTCATTCACTTTTACGAACCCAACCGCTGACCGGGCTATTGCTTTCCCGGATTCCAGCGGAACGGTCATTTTAACTGGCGATACTGGGACAGTTACTAGCGGAATGTTGGCTGGCAGTATTGCGCTGACAAAGCTTGCAAACCTGACGGCTGGTCAGCTGATTGTTGGCAACGGCAGCAACGTTCCAACTGGTGTTGCACTGTCTGGCGACGCCACAATTAGCAACTCAGGAGCACTGACTATTGCCAATGACGCTGTAAACGCAGCGAAACTGGCTGATACAAGTGTTACTGCAGGCAGCTACTCCGCAGCCGACATCACTGTTGATGCACAAGGCCGCATCACGGCTGCTGCTTCTGGAACGATCGGGACTGGCGAGATCGCTGATGATGCGATCACCGCAGACAAACTGGCAAACACTGCTGTTACCGCTGGTTCTTACACAGCAGCGGACATTACTGTTGACGCTCAAGGCCGCGTTACTTCAGCAACAAACGGCTCAGTTGGCACCGGGGAGATTACTGATGCGGCTGTCACCACAGCAAAGATTGCAAACGGTGCAGTCACTGCAGACAAACTTGCTAGCACTGCAGTAACAACGGCCAAGATTGCCGACGACGCCGTAACCGCAGATAAGCTTGCCAACACTTCGGTTTCTGCTGGTAGTTATACGTTCAGCAGCATCACGGTTGATGCTCAAGGGCGCGTTACTGCTGCATCTAGCGGCACGCAGGCTGACACCGACAAGATCACTGAGGGCAACACAGAAGCCGAAGTTGTTGATACTGGATCTGATGGTCACTTCAAAGTCACAACTGAGGGCACTGAGCGTGTTCGGGTTGGTCCTGCTGGTCAGATTGGTATTGCTGGTGCGAACTATGGCACTAGCGGTCAGATCCTTACAAGTGGTGGTGCTTCAGCTGCTGTTAGCTGGGCAGATGCTGCTAGTGGCGGTGCCACTTATCAAGCAACGGCTAGTGGCGCTATCGCTAATGGTGATCTTTGTATTGTCAAAAGCGATGGCAATGTTGCCGCTGTATCCCAAACAGTCACAGCTACATCGCCAATGACTGCAGGAACTCAAATAGAACTCGACGGCGGTGCTGTAACAATTACAGCTATTTGTTATGACAAACAAGCCGAGCGTCATTTGATTGTTTATCAAGATACTGATGAATCTCAAAGGGCAAGAATTCTGGTTTATGATGCAGCTACAAATACATTTGGTCAAGACGTTGCATTAGGCAGTCAGACTTTGTACCTTTCCGGTCTTCAAGTGTCTTACGATGACGAAGCCGAACGTGTTTTAGTTGTATATGTTAACCCCAACAATGGCCAGCGCACTGAATGTATTGTTGCTCAAGTGCACCCAGGTAGCAACTCGGTCACTATGGGCGGTCGCACAATTATTGAAACTCTCACCTCTCCCGAAGAGACGCCTGCTATTGTTTATCACCCCATTCTAAAAAAACACGTTATTGGTATTAGTGAAAACACAAACGATAAGTCAAAAGTCATGGTTGTTAAAGTTGATCCAACTAACAATTCTCTAATCACAGGAACCGCTGTAGTAATTGAAGCAAGTAATTACTGGAGAGGCAGCTCAATGTCTTACGATCCAGTATCAGAAAACATTTTACTTACTTACTATCGCACAAGTGGAAGTAACGCTTTTGTAGCTAAGGTCGGTACAATTAATGGCATGTCAATATCATTTGGCACAGAGCAAACTATTTCTGAATCAAATATAGTAAGACAGGCGCAACTTTTTGATCCTGTTACTGGTAAACATCTTATCGTTTGGAACAGTTCTCCTAGTTCAGCCTTAAAAGCTGTGGTTGCAACTGTAAGTGGCACCTCAGTAAGTCTTGGTAGCATACACACTTGGCAGTCAAGTTATCTCGGCAGCATGGTAAAAATTGTGAATGAGCCGAAAATTAAAAAAATAATTGCATTTTCTGTTGACGACTACAACAGTACGCCGCGTGCATGGCAAGGCTCAATAAGTGGTACTACTTTTAGTGTTGGTTCTTTTGTTGAACTTAACAGCAGCACTTCTAACAATACAGCTAATAACGGCCTTTCGTATGACACTGCCTCCGGTAAAGTTGTTGCTATTTATGATGAAGGCGACGATTTACAACTTAATTTACTTACAACTGTTAGCAGCGAAACTTTTAATTTAACAGAAGACAATTACATCGGCATTGCAGATGCTGCTTACGCTAATGGTGCTACAGCAACCATTCAAGTTACTAGCGCAGTTGATGACGCGCAATCAGGCTTGACGCCAGGCAAAAAGTATTTCGTCCATCTTGACGGAACATTGCACGTAACGCCTGACAGTGTTGAAGCATTTGCTGGAACGGCGGTTGCTGCGACGAAGCTGATTGTGAAGGGCTGACGTGTTGGCTGGTTCATCCACCAATAAGATGAGCCGGTCAACCTGAGAACAAGATGCAAAAACCCGACCCAATGATTCCCTGCAAGCCAGGGGCAGAGGACATTGAGGCAATGAATAATCGCGTTGTCTGGATGAACATGCTGTACATGCTTGAAGGCCGCGATAACGCTGACCATCCAAAGCGTGGTTTGTACACCGGATTGCACCGCAAGCACTATTCAACCTTCCCTGGCGTTGATGACAACTAAGGATCAGATTGGCAACTGTCCATTGACTGCCCCGGTTAATGTACCTACAGAAAACGTTGACTCTCTCAACAATGATCAAGTCTTTTGTGATTTCTGCAGCCGCTACGGCAGTTGCATTGGCACCAGCGTCTGCCCTCGCTGGTCCTTACCTGAATCCTGAGTTCAACGGCACAACTGTTGGTGACAACTACCTTGGTGGTTCGCTAAATCTTGACGTTGGCTACGAAGGCGGCGAAGGCGCTTATTCGTATTTCATCCAGGGCGGTCCAGTTATTCTTATGCCTAATGGCGTGGATAGCGAAGTTGAGTTTGCCGGTAAATTTGGCGGCTCGGTTGCGGTTGCTGAAAGCGTTTCTGTTTACGGAGAACTCAGCGGCGTTTCTGGCGACGACTTCAGCTGGGGCTCAAAGCTTGGACTGAAGTACGGTTTCTGAGCTAGTCTTTAAAAGAGCAACTGCAACCTTCCCTGGTCTCACACAGCAGGGGAGGTTTTTTCTTTGCAATCTGATCATGCAAAAAGTTTTTAATCTGCTCGGCGCTGCAGCATTTCTAATGTCTGGAGCAATGGTTGTTGGATCGGCTGTGCTTTACACCCGCATCCCATCAATCACAAAGCACTACATGGGTGAGCTGACCAAGGTGGTGACTGACATGGTCCCTGGTCAGATTGATGATGTAATGCCTGAACTACCATCAGCTACAGGTCCAGCAATCGAAACACCTAAGTTGCCGTTCTGATTAGGTGCCTGAAATACCTGAGATTGGTGTGGGGCGTATTGGCGTTCCAGAAATACCAACCTGGAGAGGCATTCCGCCGCAAAGCATTCCTTCTGAACCACCAGTCACGTTGATGCTGGGTTTTCCGCTTGTAGATATACCTGGCTGCGTCGAGACAAGAAATTCACAGCCCGGAAACTTAGACGCTTATACAAACGACAGCCGGGGTAATTTCACGGTTTGCGATGGGACGATGCCATCGTTTAACGCGATGGACATTACACCTGGAACGTTGACGTATGGATCCGCCAAGCCGCCAATAATTGAAACACCAAAAGAAAAACCGGCTGCCTCCCAGCAACCGGCTAAGTCCCCTTCACAGTCGGCGTCCAACCCGACCGGCATTCCAAATGTAGACATAGAACTGCCATGTCCGCCACTAGATGCCAGGCCCATTGGAACTAAAAATAAGCAACAAACTGCTGTAATTATTGGCTATGAACGAATTAATGGAGAATGCAAAGCACAGCTCGACCCGTTGGACATACCGACGATCGTCAGCCTTTGGGCTCCTTCTGCGCCTGCTGCTTTCACGACTGCGGGAGTTGCTGCGATAGGTGTTATGTCCGCGATCCTTGCCAAACCATTAGGCGATATTTTGTTAAAAGCAATCAAGCCGACCGTCAAAAAGACGATCAAGAAAATTAAGGAGAAGCTGGGGAAGAAGGTTGCTGTTGAGTCCGCTTGGCAGCGTCGGAAGTTTCAGCGGTCTTTGAAGAAGTAGGTATTGAATGTGTGTGGGGCGGTAAGACACCAGGCGGGTTTGTCAGGACCACATCAGCGCAGATCTGGCTGTAAGGCGATTTGGGGTGAAACATCACGCCTTCTTTCATTAGCGTTCCGCAATTTCGCAACCTAGCTATTTCGTAATTGAGGCGTTTATCAGCAAGGCTGGCTTCCATAAGCTGCACTTGTTTTTCTGCTGCCTTGCGACAAGTGCGGATATGACTGCGATCCAATGGGATTGAGATCTGTGCAGTGATGCCGCCATTAACTGAGAAGTTAGTTTTTTGGCCTGTTCTGATTGGTTTGTAGAACAGCACGTTGCCAGGATTATCGGGCCTGCCATCTGGAACGGGGTTGCCTTCTAGATCAGTCGCACCAGCTAAATCGATAGTGTCGTAGACCGGCTCGTTGTAATACTGTTCGTAAGGGCTAGACCAGCCAGTAGTCGAACTAAGAAAAGGGTTAATCGTCAAGCTTGCACCCTGGCAACTAACGCCATTGATCACAGAGCTGAACGTTTTGCTTGGTACGACTTGAACAGCTTGGTTTGTGACTGAGCCGCTACTGTTTGCAACTGGTGCGGCAGTGCTTGAAACCTGAGCGTTTACCGGACCAGCAAATAACAGCAGAGCTGCTAGGACACGCTTCATTGTGTAAAGGTGCTGGTAGTTTCTGTAAGTGATTCGATGTCAGTTTCTCTATTTATTATCGTGTGATTTACAAGTCCTGGGCCTTGCAGTGTTTCTACAAAGCTAAAAGCAGCGCCTTCGTTAAAGATGCTCCAGGTTGGTCTAGATGCAGGATCGAGTCCAGTCCATCTGCTTGTAATGCCGTTCAAGTTATTGGTGGTCGTAGTCAAGCTTTGTGGAGCAAGACCTGCAGAGGGTTTAATATTTGTGCCACTAGCTGTGTATTCATAACCCGTACGATATTCGTAGGAGTTAATGACCTCATTAACCTTTGATGTTGTCTTTGTTGTGCTGGAAAGTGTTCCTTGTTGAAAGTTAGGAACGACTGGTACGGCTGCTGCTGGGGCAGCCAAAAGCAACAACAGCAGGATTTTCACTTGATAGTTAGCTCCTGAATTACTTGTGCTACGGCTGCAGTACCAGCTCCACCTGCTGTGACTGTCATCGCACCATCTGTAGCAAGCGTTCCAGCCAAAGTACCAGCTACGCCGCCTGCAGTTGTCGTTGTATTTCCGAAGATAGGTAATGCGGGAACAACACCTGCGGTAACAGTTGTTGAAAGTACGGTTGGAACGTCGTCACCTTCTATGTATGACTCTGAATACGAAAAGCTGTCACCAGCAGTAGTAATACTGTAAGCACCAGGAGTGTACCCAAGAGCGGTGCCGGAAGTAAGTGTCCCCAGCACAGGAGGAGTACCCAGAGTAACGTTAGAGCCTTGTACTGCAAATGAACTAGGTTGGCGGATTGCTTGGGATGCTGCTCCATCAACAGTTAGCGAGATTGATGACTTAATAGCGTGCGTAATGTCTGCCGAAGCAGGACTTGCTGCAAAGAATGTTAGACACGATACAAAGAGAAAACGTCTCATTTTGGCTTGGACGCAGGGGTTTCTTCCTTAAGTGTAGGCTCTTCTTTCTTCTTGCCATTGGCGCGTTTAATGTTGACGCCAAAGCTGGTCATCGTTCCAGTAAGCAACGAAGCAGGGAATGTTGGGTCCATGGCTTTGACATAGCCAAGGTAGTTAAGGCTGAGCATTGCAATAGACCATGTAAGAACAGCGAGCTTTACAAAATCCGCCAAAGCTGTTGATTCTGGTTCGTGCTCCTGCTTACCCTGTTCTTCTGCCATGATGAATTAACGCTATAGGTCGAATGGTGGTTGAAATCT
>Ga0181416_1000419_pt1 | contig 11015 bp, 14 predicted proteins | sample 39SPOviralmetaG_FD_130141 | JGI IMG/M metagenome (GOLD analysis project Ga0181416, IMG submission 130141) | Marine viral communities from the oligotrophic San Pedro Time Series (SPOT) site, San Pedro Channel, CA, USA - 39 SPOT_SRF_2013-01-16 | ecosystem: Environmental > Aquatic > Marine > Strait... | reverse complement strand
TGCTTCACCCGGAGACATGCTGTACACGTCTTTGTTCAATACCAAACCACCGGCACAGCTTGCGTTGAATGGTGATATGGTTGAAGTATCAGGCATTTATATGTATCCTTGTATCTCTCATGTATGCTTTACTATTTATATATTCGCTTCTTAATATTTGTAATTGTGATTTATATTCTCCCAAAGCCATCTGTGCAGCTTGTGGATCAGAACGTAGTACGTAAGTATGGTACTTTGCTCTTGTAATTATTACATCTTTAAACCTATCGTTTAAATCCATGGTATCTCCATGTGCAGATAAGTCAGTGTGTACTTTCCAATATTCGTATTCTATAGTGTATGTGTCTTTGTCAGGTACAGGGTGTAGACCAAACTTTTTATCCTGTGTGGTATACACTAGCTCTGGTCTACCAAAATGTTCTTTTGAGTTTAGTAGGTCTGTTTCTAAAAATCTGTCAGCCCAGTTATCGTAAGTAATATACTTCAGTCTTTTTACAGGTAAGTCTTCAGATATTCTAATGTAGTCTACATCTAAGTTTGTAGTAGTAACAGTGTTATTTACAGTGACCACTGTAGATTGTCCAGTTGCTGTAAACGTAGTGTCCAACACAGCACCCTCCCCAAAATCTGTAACAGTCAATGTAGTGTTTAAATTTGTAGTATCTTCAGCTGCTGTACCCACTTGTACCTTCAATGCTGCACCAACACTGTTCGAATCTAACACTCTAACTTGTATTCTGTAATCTCTATTCTTCACAGTAGATAGTGTTTGGTGAGCTGCAAAGTCATTCAGTCTTAATCTACCGTTACCTGCAGAGCTGTAAGTCGCACTACCAGCACCGGCTATGGTTGACCAATTGCTGATGTCAGAAGTAAACTCACCGTTTGTGGTCAGTTCTCTTGGCACTAAACGAAAGGTGTCATAGTCAATCTTTCTATATTCAGCATCACCTGTCTGTGGAGAGTTAGCAGTCGGTAGAGAATACACTCTCTGTCCTACTTGCGTATCCTGTTTTGTAGATATGTACAAGTCAGGCACTTCTTGCAGAGTGCTGTACACTTCATGCATAGCTTTTAACACGAACTTCTTCACGGCTGTCTGTACACCTCTGCTGTTTGCAAACGTGGCAGATGTCAACTCTGATTCATTGAGTTCGTTAAGTACGTTATTTACTAATGTTAGATAAGTAGTTGCCATTTAACAATTCCATTTACGTAATGATTTATTAATTCTTGAATTAGGATTACGAGCTGTCTTCTTACTTGTTAGTTTCTTCTTCATGCCTTTCATTCTTGCACAGAAACTCTTTCTACGTTTGGCAGCCTTAGAGCCTTTTTTCAACTTAGATGGTTTAGTAGTTACAGCCATGCTCAACTTAGAACCGGGGTTTGCTTTCCTGTAAGACTTGATACCTTTTCTGTTCAAGCCTCCTTTAGGATTCTTACCTTCTTTTCTTTGCCAAGCTGGTGTCTTTGCCATTACTTAAACCTATTCTTTAGCCATAGATAAAGAGTGTAACAAACAAATAAATATAAAGTGGCAACTCCTACATCTACAAGGTGTTCACGCATGTGGTATATAAATTCTATACCTGCTTGTAAATCTCCTTGAGTTGTACCTGTGGTTTGCATAATCTCTACGCCACCAAAGTTTTCACCATCTACATTTATTGTTTTGCTATCCATCTATCTTCTGCCACCTTTTGACATGTACTTAGTCTTCTTTCCACCCTTAGCCATTTTAGACATATACTTAGATGTTTTTCCGCCCTTGGCCATGTATTTTGATGTCTTGCCGCCACCCATCATCTTCTTCTTAGCCATTCCGCCTTTCATCATCTTAGCTTTGTTCTTTGATGTTTTACCTCCGTACATCATTTTCTTCTTGGCCATGTTCTTGGATGTTTTACCACCACCCATCATTTTTTTCTTCATTACTTTACCTCCTGTTTTTTTGGTTTGTTCTGGTTTTGTGTCTTTAGCTCTTTGTTTCATCTCTTCCATAGGATATCTAAAAGATGTTCTCCCTGATAAAATAGAACTTATTCTACTTATCATTTGTGCGGGTGATAGTTTTTTTTCTTTTGCCACTGGTCTTCCTTTCTGATTGGTTATATAAGTTATTAAAAGTTACGTCAGGATCAGTGTACGTATCGTGTATCTCTGCAGAGTGCACATACTGGCTAGGTGCAAAGTCTGGTGGCCCTTCGCCTGCTACCCACAGAGCAGGATTAGTAACACGAACCCTGTTGTTTGGTAATGCAACTATGTTGCCTGTCCATTTGTCAGCGTCTATCAACTGGAGTACATGACTCTGTTTGTGCTGTGCAGGATCGTCTGATATGTGGCTGTCTGTATAATCAACCGTAAACAAATACCGACCCTTGTAAAAATCCCCTCCTATTTTACACATCCATGGACTTGAACTTACTCTGTCCATCACTACTACTGAGTGACCTCTTGAGGAACAGTCCCAAGGCTGTGCGAGGTGTGTATCCATTCGTTCTGGCATTCCTTCTAACACCTCATCCGCAATCAGACTGGTGATTGGCATTCTAGCCCACATCGCACCACCGACTACGTTGTCTTCTTCTTCGATACCAGTGAACACCACCTGAAAACTTAGACATCTGTCTGGCACTGTGTTGACTGCTATTGCTAACCCATGTAAATACTCACCGTGGTATTTCATATGGTTATGCGTAAACTCCTTACGTACCCAACACTTAAAGTGCGGGATATTTGAAATTAGGTAGCTCAAGTTGTTTCTCCTGTTCTACCTTCCCCTGATCGTTGTTATCTAATTTTTGCAATATTAAATTTATTGCTGTCTCCATAGTTTCCATTCTTTTGTTCAAAGAATCCATTTCTTTATTATTTACAGATTTTGGTTTGTAAATTTTTTGAGTGGCTCTCAAATCATACGTTGCCATTTATTTTCCTTTGTTTAAGTTGAGGGAGAAGAATAACCCCTCCCTCAAAGTTATTTAGTATTAACTTACAGTGTCGTGTTGTGAGTCAGTATTTAAATCGTCTTCTTCAATACCTGATACGTCACACATAACAGCCCATACTCTAATCTTACCAGCAGATGAATCTGCACCACCAATAAGTATGTCTAAAGTGTCTGCAGATGCTGCTACGTGTCTAGCAGTCGCAGTCAATGTGCCATAACCTGTAGCATTAGTGTCACCGTCAACATAAATGTCAACGTCTCCACCTGTAATACCTAAGTCCATAGTAGCAGAACTAGAAAGTGCAGTTATCACTTCTATTCCAGCTTCCATGATCAAAGTTTCTGCAGGTATGTCTATCACTTGTAAGACATCTCCATTGTCTGGGCCAGTATCGGCTCTGACTTGAGATAGATCAATAGTGTTTTCAACTAAATATGGAACCCTCCCGTTGGAAGGATGTCCAGTAGTGCCTCCGGCACCTGTCAAATTAAGTGTACCCATTTGTCATTTCCTTTCCAAGTTAAAATTAAGAGTCTAAGTCCATGAGCCCTTTGAACACGCCTTTGAAGCCTGTGTCAGATTCAGCTCTTAGAACTTTTCTTCCATAAACATGTAGTCCTCTCACAATGTCAGAGAAACTATCTGGGTCTCTTATCACTTCGGTCTTTGCGATATGAGATGCAGTAGCAACGCCAGACATATGTCCGTATAGGATTAATGTTTGTCCAGATGTAGCAGATGATCCAAAAACTTGGGTGGCTGCACTACCAGTAGTACCAACACCTATTGCATTACTTACATATAAATCAAAGTTATGCAATTTACCATCGGTAACTCTACCGTTTAGAAGAGGAGATGCTCCTCCACCAGTTACAGACATATCCATAATTTTAGAACCAGACTGTCTTAACACTTCATAAAACTGAGGTGGTGCAACGAGCCATCTGTTCTCTTCTGGTACATCATTTTTATCTAATTCAGTAGCAGCTTGAGATACTAGATTAGCAACTTCATCACCAGTGTTAGCTGATGTGCTTTGAGTTCCTAATGTACCTGTAGATGCTACAGCGTTATCATAGATATATTTCAACACATTATAGTCATAATTCTTCTTTAATGCATAAGCACCTGAAGAGGTTGCTAGTGCTTCAAAGTTGATATGTGACTGTCTTTCTTCAATATCATCTACTTTAAATGCAAAGTAACTACCTTGATCGATAGTCAATTGAATTTGATTATCGTCTAGATTCTCTGTATTTACAGTTTGGCCTCTAGCATAGTCTTTGACTGTGATAGTTGGCTCTTTGATGATATTTACCGTATCGCCATAATTCTCGATTTCCCCAGTGTAGTCAGTATTAGTAATAGCCTCTACGACTGATGCCCTACGGAAATACTTGAGAACTTTTTGACTGTATATCGCTGGTGCCCAGTTACCAACCGGTAAGTTTTGGTATCCGGCAGCGGATGACATAGTAGCCATATTCTTCTCCTTTATATTTGGTTAGTTAATCGTTTAAAACTTGACCAGTTCTAACGGCCTGATCAATCTCCGCTTCATACTTCTCAAACTCCCATGGCTTGAGTTTCTGAATGTCAGACATCTTCCAAACCTTCCCAGTCTTACCAGTAGTGTTTATCTGCCTTGCAGCAGTCTTCGTCACGGCTCTGGCAGCCTGTTTAGATTTATCAGAAGTCGGTTTCCTATTCATACCTATGTCCGCTTTATACAAATCAACAGTCCTACTTGCCCAAACAGGATCGGTATTGTTCTTTGTTATACCTTCAGAAATGCTTTTGGGCTGTTGCTCTAACCACTCTAAAAATTCAGATGATTTCTTGATCTCATCGAAATCTGGGTGATTGTTCAAAAGCTGTTTGTAAGCAGATTGCACTTTGATCTTTTTCTCTTTCTCAGTGAGTCTACCTATTTCAGCTTGAAGGTCTTCAACTTGCTTCGATGCCATATTGTGAGATATGGTCTCTACAACTTGGTATACATCTGGATATTGATCTCTAAACTTATCAAGTTCTTCAGGTGTCTTTGGTGGAGCATATTTATTTCTAGGTTCTTCTATGGCATTTTTCTGTGCTTCTAGAGTCTCCTTTTCTTGCTTCCATTCGGACAGCTTCTGATCGTAATACTTTTTAAGATCATCGTATCTTTTCTTATACTTACCTTCGTCTTCCTGAACTATCTCCTCTTTCTTTTCAGGTTGGGTGGAATCTATAAAACCTTCTACTTCTGGAGTGGCTTCCATCACGGCCTTGATGTCAGTGTCCTCAGTTTCTGTTTCTTCTTCCTCAGCAGTAACTACTCTATCCTTTCCCTTGTACATATCTCCACGAGGGTCTGCTTTAAGTGCTTCTGCTTTATTGCGTACATTGGTCTTTCCTTTTGCCATTTTACTATTCCTTTCTCAGTGCCTCCTACGAGGGTGGCTGGTTACGGGTTTAAAAATCCAGTGCCGAGGCAAATCGGGTGGCTGGAACTTTTAGTCATCATCAACTAAAACTTTGTTTAGCTTCCTTGAAAGCAGTCTTCTTAGGAGCCTGCTCAAAAGGTGCTTTAATCTGTGGTTGAGGCTGTTGTTGCTGTCCAGCTTCGTATTCAGCTATCAGCTTTTCTGTTAGTTCTTCACCTCTTTTATTCATTTTTTCTAATCTCTTATATCCTATTTCTTGTGCGATAACATCTGGTATGATTACCTCACCGTTTGATATTAATATGTCTTCTGCACTTTCTGGTGCTTCAGATGTATCTAATTTCATTCCTTTTTCTTTTAAGTTATCTATAGCATCTTGTATGACTTCTTTTATATACATCTTACCGTTTGAAATAACAGCACCTTTACTCAACACAAAACCATCGGCTTTTACAGGTATGTCATCAGCAACGCCAGAACGATCTTTTCCTTCTACATTTATTTCTCCTACAGCTCCTACTGGCACAGGTTCTTTATCTGTTGGTTGTGGTTTTTCTTCTTCAATATCCCCACCTTCTTGCATCATTGGTGGTTCTTTAACCGGTGATTCCTGTGGTTGTTCAATAGGTTTTTCTTCTGGTTGCTGTACAGGTTGTTCCATTTCTGGTGCTTCAACAGGAAGTGCTTGTGGTAATTCACTAGGACTTCTATCAAAAGATGATTTTGGTTTTAAATTTAAAGACACCTCTTGTCCTTCTGTGGAATTAGTAATTCTATCTTCATCACTCATACCCCTATACTCATCTATAGTTATACCTCCACCACCTTTAGGTTCCATAGTGGGTTCTGGTGGATAGTCACCAGTTTCTGCTTTAAAGTTAAGCACAAAAAATCTTTCTACGTAAGGAACTAAACCTGCTATTTCTTTTTGTTCTTCTGGCGTTAAGTTTTTTTTCATATTAATGGCTGCATTTTGTGGTTCTACTGCAGGATCATTTTCTGATAGAAACGCAAAATCCATTTCGTTAATATTTACAGGTCTATCTTCGCCCATTTCCATCTGTTGATTATCTAAGACCATTTACCAGTTTCCATCATTTTTGCTAATATGTTTGCTCTTGTTTTTACTTGACCTGCCCATTTGCTGTCTAGCATTTGTTTGCTAGCTTCTTTATAATTACCAGTCATCACAGCTTTAAAAAACTTAGGCCATGCCTGTTCATTAAATCTAGAACAGCCCATGTTAAACACCATGTCTATGATTACAGTTTTTCTAGGTTCGTTTAAGTTTTCCATGAAACCCCAGTGGTTTACTTCTCTTAACACTCTGTCTACATCATTAGATAATAAAATCTTTGCCTCTTCTTCTGTAATACCAAGACCATCTCCAGCTACGTTTCTACCTACACCAATAGTAGGATGTCCAACCAGAGTGTCTCCAGCTCTTATTTCTTTACCGTTTGCATCATCGTACACTTTTAACTTCATACCCTCATGCAAGATAAGTTTTTCTATTAGTTTATTTCTTGTATCTTTAGTAATCATTTTTTAAACTGTCCTATTGATTTTAAACCGAAACTAGCACCGATACTTGCGAGTATTCCCCAGCTTAACCAATCCGGGCAGTCTTCTCGTAAGAACCTAAACCCATCAGATAAATACGGCTGTGCAGCAGGAATGAAGCACGCTACTATGATGGAGATGAAACAAATTGTCCAGAGCTCGTCTTTCCAGCTATCTGCAGAAGCATCCATTGCTTTCTCTTCCCAGTTTGCATCACTCTGTACTCTCTTTACCTGTGCCTCTATCTTTGCTACTTCTAGCTTTTGTTTTATTTCTGCTTTCTTTTGTCTACCCTTCAACCATGTTCCTGCTATGTTTGCTATTGGGCCTAAAAATTGTAACATGTTTGCTCCTATTAACCGTAAAATCTTTTATTAAAATCACTTACTGCTTCTTGAAAAGCCTCTTGACTTTTGTATCCTACTTTCATAGGCAGTCCATTAGGGCCTATTCGTACACCTTTATATATATCACCTTCTACTATTCTTTCACCATTTGGCCCTTCATATTCCATGGCGTGTCTTAACCATTCACTTGGACTTACAGAACCATCGCCTGCAGAGTCTATTCTTTCTAATACACTCCTGCCACCATCACCCCCTCTAGGTATATATTTACTTACCCCATTTCCTCCAAAAGCCGCTTGTGACCAAACACTTTCATTTACTTTTAAACCAAATTCATCTGCAAATGCATACATATAATCTACATTTTTATTTGCCTGTGCCTGTAGAGCACCTGCATTATATCCATTATAACTGTGAGCATTTACAGCTTTTATTCTTCTATTTTGACCTTCCTGTACATTTCCATATTGTTTACCAGCATCATCAACTAATCTAAACTCCACACCACCCATTGGAGGTTTACTTTTACCACCTCCTCCAATTATTCCTGAAGCTGCTAAAAAACTAGCACCTGCTATTGCCCATCCTACCGGCCCTGCCATTAGACTAGCAAATTGTGTACCTGCCATAATGCCTGCTGTTTGTAATCCTGCAAGAGTTGTTAAAGTTCCTCCAACAAATTGTAATCCTTCTTGTGGGCTGTCTATACCCCCTTTTAATGCATCGTAGGCAGAGTATGCACCAGTAACAGCTGAGGCTGCTCCACCTATTTGACCTGTCAATGTAGGGGAACCGGTGGTTTGATAATAGCTAGAACTGCCTCTAGCTTCTGCTAATTTCATAGCCTGAGTTCCTGTTGCTGGTTGATATCCGGGAAGAAAACTTGTTCCTATTGGTTTGTCCTGTACGTTAAAAAGTTTTAACCCACCAGATATAAGGTCTTGACCTTCTTCACTACCTGCAAATGAAGCTACATTCTCTATTGTTGTTGTTGAATCAGGTTGTATTACAAAATCACCAGTATCAAAAAAATTATAATCAACGTCTGAGGCAGCCATAGATGCATCTTGAGTTTCTACAATTGGTGATCTACGATCTATACTAGCTACTGGTTCATAAGTTCTGTCAACATCAGGGATGTCAATTTTTCTAGCCGCTGTCACTGGTGTTGCTTTTATATCACCAACTCTAGTTCCTGATATTGCTTTTTGTAAAGCTCTAGTAGCATCTTCTACTTCTTCATCTTCTTCTTTTGCAATAGCACCGACACCTATACCTTTTTTTTCTGCAAGATTTATTTTTATAGGTGCTTGTTTAAAACCCTCTTTACTAAGTTTTACGTCAGCAGGCATGCCTTGTGCTAACCCATATTGTTGGTCAAAATCTAAATTTAATAATTCTGATACGTTTACAGCCATTTATTTTTTATTATCTTCCTTTTTCATATTATCAAAGTTATTCTTCAAGCTGAGGAGCATTGCCAGCAAACTGGCTCTCCCCTGCAGTCGGTACACCTCCAGTTCCGATTGTGCCGTTACCAGCCCCTGTAAGGTCTGAAGGTTGAGGCCCTGCAGTAGCTGCTGTAGTGGTTCCCATACCTGTGGGTTGTTCACCACCGGGGCTAGGCGTTTGAGGACTTCCTGATTGTTGTTCTCCTTGGACATTTTGCATTACTCCTTGTAACATGGTTGAATATATTTGAGCTTGGTTCATATCATTTACTAAACTGTCGGGGTCTATATCCTGTGAGATAGCTAATTCTTTTAACAAGTTTGGTATCTTAATAAAAGGTGCTAACATAGGATTAGCCACTGTTTGCAATAAAGCTGTGAGTCTTTGAGAACGCACTTCTTTCTGCATTACAGATGCCACGCCTCTAGGTTTAATTTCTAAGTCTCCAACTATATCTGGATTCTCTTCGTTAAACTGCATATTCCATTGAAAGAAAGCCTCTCCCAAAGGTTTTATCATATGGTCATCTATATTCTTAATTACAGTCTTGATTGATAATCCAGCTGATCCTAACAACATTGATAGGCCAGCTGCTGTTCTGCCCGTACCACTAACGCCTGTCTGTCCGTGCATAATACTGGGTATACCAGTCTCTTCATCAGCCAACTGTCTAGCTTTATCATACATTTGTATGTTTTCACCAGCGGTATTAGGGAACTTAATACCATTCACTGCGGTTCCTGTAACGCCAGACTGTCTTCTGAATATCTTACCCGGAAATATATCGTAGTTTTGTCCGGGAACTAATGATGTCTCATCAACATCAAATATTAAATTACCTGCAAGTGTTAAGTTATCAATAGCCATTCGTACATGACCATTCATTAACATCTGTGCATCTTCCATATTTTCAGGTACTCCAATACCCCATATTTGATAAGGGCTTATTTCATATGGAAATACTTGAAATGGTATTCTATGTGGTGTGAAAGGATTTGCTACAGCTCTTATAATTTGATTACCACAAACCCACACATTTACTTGTATTTGATCTAATTCGTCTATGCCTTCTACATCTGCACCTATTTCATTCATAAATGATGAGTCCACAGTGCCCCAATACTCTAACACTTCAAATCTTTCTTGTGCACTTCTTGATAGGTATTCATCATCTCTTATTATACTTTCAAAATATTTATCTACATAGTTACCACCACCTGTTAATATCTCTCGGATGGCATCAGCATTAAACATAGGCATGTTCATAAGATTTTTAAGCTGTGATCTGTTCATTTTATGTCTTTGTATTACAAAATCACAGTCTTCCATGTTTGTAGCTATAGGATCAGGGTATAAATCCCAACAAGACACAGATTCTATTTTAGGTATATCTCTAGCGTAAGGAGTGTATACTTTACCTTCTCCATCTACATTTTCCCATTTATGCACAGTTTTTACATGTGTAAAAGGGCCTTTTACTATTCCTGTACCCATCAGTACAGATTCAAATATAGAGTTACGCAGTGTAGTTACAGCGTTGGTGTTGGTAAGTTGATCGTGTATTACCTTTTCCATACGCAATGCAGCTTCCTGTGCAGGAGATATCTGTGGTTCTCCAACCCTAGCCTTACCCTCTGCTATTGGTGCATTTTCATACTTAGGGGCTAATCCTCCTAAATAATCTAAATTACCTTGAGTTGCTTCCATAGCACCCGGAGGCAGCTCTCTACCATCTCCTTTAAATCCGTAAGGGTCTGCTGGTGCAACTTGATCTAGAGGTGTCTGTAGATGAGCAAATTCTGCTATCCCTTCAGGTATAGGGGTAGACTCTACTGTCAACGGAAACTTTTTATTTGCAAACAATATGTCTACAATTTGTCCGTAAGCAGCAAGCACTTTTGTTTTGGTTATTTTTACAAATACTTTAGATTTTTCAGTGTTTGTATACTGGGTGCTAGAATCATAGATTCCTCTAAAGTTTTTATAGGCTTTTAACCATCTCTCTTCGTGTACAAGTCTACCATCCTCTGCTTCCCTTTGTCTTGCTTTAATAAATCCTACAAGACCGGGAGCATCCTCCGGCAGTTCTACAGATACGTCTGTCGGTTCACTCATTTATTAGCCTTCTGAGCCTTGATAGCCCTGCTTCTGTGTCTGTCCCATTATATAACCTGCCTGTCCCATATGTGTGTTTCCAGCGGGTTTTGGTGCAGCCACATTGTAGGAATTTAGGTCTGTAGAGCCTAGTAGCATCTGGTCTAAACCTTCTC
>Ga0181416_1000416_pt1 | contig 11030 bp, 16 predicted proteins | sample 39SPOviralmetaG_FD_130141 | JGI IMG/M metagenome (GOLD analysis project Ga0181416, IMG submission 130141) | Marine viral communities from the oligotrophic San Pedro Time Series (SPOT) site, San Pedro Channel, CA, USA - 39 SPOT_SRF_2013-01-16 | ecosystem: Environmental > Aquatic > Marine > Strait... | reverse complement strand
TTACTTGTCTTCCAGTCTACTACTACTAGATCATCACCCATCTTACCAATTGAGTCAATTGTACCACCCACTTGCATCTCTTCATTAACAAGTACAAGTTCATTACGTAATGACTTAAACTTTACTTTCTCATACCACTGCAAATACCCTGCAAACGCTTTCATTGCAGCTTTTTCCTGGTTATAGCTATAGTCTTTTGTATCCACATCAAAACCTTGCTGATGGCCCTCAATAAGTAAATGAAGTAGTGTGCCTATATCGCCTGCCTCATTTAAAACCTTATCACTATCCTGACCACCAAGCATCATACGCTTTGTCCAAGCAAGTAGTGCATTCTTATTCCAACCTAAATGCTGACTAATAATAGTCGTTACACTTGGTACGCGCTTGCCCTTTTCATTGATATACTTTGTTCCGTGTAAACTAAATTTGCTCATTGATGCTCCTTATCTTTGTTGCTACTAACTCTATTACTGGCACGCTGACTGCGTTACCACACATTTTATATCTTTGCGTATCGGAAATTTTTTGATCGCCTGCGTAAGCGGTCCAATCATCAGGAAAACCCTGCAAGCGCTCACATTCTTTTGGTGTAAGTCTGCGCACTTTGTTGTCTAAATGGTATAATCCAGTCTTAGCGCCCATACCACCGCCCTCACTATTTAGTGTAGATGAGATGCCATTTGTGTCATAGACTCTACCCCATATAGAATTGTGTCCTTTTTTATCTACATTGCCTACTTGAATCAACGTTTCTCCGCCTGAATGTGCGCCTCTCATTAGGTTTTGGGTAATTGTGGTTGAATATTGACGCGAAGCCTGCCTCGTTTTTCGGCTCTTTTGTAATAAGCTATCGCTTTCTCCGATAGGAAATACTTTTGATCTACTTCCTCTTCCAATATGTCCGACAATATATATCCGCTCTCGATTTTGGGGTAAAAGCCACTTAGTATTAAGCAATTGGCACTCAACGGTATAACCAAGGTCGGTAAGAACTTTGTATATTGTCGAAAACGTGCGTCCATTGTCGTGACCAAGCAAGCCTTTAACATTTTCGAGTACAAAATAATTGATTGGCTTTCCACTTTCTTTGTAATGTCGCAAAATCCGTGCAATGTCAAAAAAGAGAGTACCTCGGGTATCGTCAAAACCTCTGCGTTTTCCGGCAATACTAAAAGCTTGGCACGGAAATCCTCCACAAAGGATGTCAATGTTACTTGGCAAGTCTCTTCTTGGCTGAATAGCGGTAATGTCTCCGAGTGCTTTGGCATCAGGAAATCTTTCTTGGTACACCATTGCAGCATACTTGTCTATTTCTGAATAACCTACCCATTCAAACTCATATCCTGCTTGCTCGAATCCCTTGTGAAATCCACCAATTCCACTAAATAAATCAAGCATACGCATCTTACTTGCATGTCTCGCATATTACTTTTTCTTTACCATAAGATGGTATTTGGCCTTTTTTGTAAAACATATACTTTGTGTTATAGTTACCCATATTGACTCGCTCATACGTTCTTTCGCATGCTGGGCAATACTTAATAAGCTTATCTACTACTAGCTTACGCCCACGCGTTTCTTTGTTCTTAAGTATGCGACCACCAAAACGGTCATTATCTTCTTTTTTATTTAATATCCACTGCATTTTGTACCTCTCTTGTTATTTTCTCAGTTAAATCAAATTCTTTCTTGCCAACCTTATGACACGCAAAATGCACTTCAGGGTTTTTGCGATGTTTCATAAGGTTTTGTATCTTCTCTACTAAATCTTTATAGCGCAGTGCCGTGACTATCTGATCACTTCTTTCGTGATTGTCTGTGTCAAATGACACACTTCCTGCATAATGTTCTAATATCATTAACTAAACTCCGGATATCTTTCGTATTGGTAGAACCATATACGCTTATGTGTTTGATTATTTTTTGCGGTAGTTAAGGCAAGGCTTAACATCTTCTCATTATTATAAGGCACGAATGCACACTTATCTTGTGGCACGTAGTACACTGCTATTACATCTACCCTACCACTATCTACATATTTAACGCAGCGAACTTGTATTGCTGTATCTGTAGTAGGCTTTGTAATTGTCTTTACTTGTACTCGCTGAAATGAATTATTTTTTAGTTCTACAATTAAATCTACATGGTCTACATCGACTTCAGGTATATACACCTTATATCCTTGTTTTATTAATTCTATGCGCACAGCTAATTCGCCAATTGTTCCAACGTTTTGACTATGCAACTTTCCACACCCTCAATTGAGAGCGTTCCATATGGTAGTGTTCACCATAACCATTATCAGATAAATTGCTCGGATTAATTAATTCTACGGACCATACCCAACCTTGTATCTCATAACGTGGCATTGTTCCGCTAACAAGCACGTACATATCGCAATCATCTGCCTTGCGCCATTTTTTAGCAATAAGATATCCTGCTTGATGTCTAGTTGTCTTTACATCAATGCGTACATCTTTACCATCATTACCGCGCATCTTAAGATCAAAACCGCGCCTATGTGGTCCAATACTAAAATCGGGGTAAGCGTTAATTACGCGAGCAATGGCTAACTCGCCAGCAAACCCATTGATGTCGTTATCAGGATTTGCTACTTTTGCTGAGTTCGTTCCATTTGCGAGGTTCTGTTGATTCCGCTTCGTTCCAACTACTTTCGCTAGACTCTGTTCCACTTCGTTCAGTGTTACTATCATGGTTTGTACCTTTGGTTGTCTTCTGTTCGTGGTGTAATGATGCATAAAGAATTGCATAATTCATTATGTCCTGACAACGTGAGCGCACTGTTTCATCGCTTACTTGCTTGCCAGTCTTAGCATCATTACAGATAGCATCTACATGTTTTAACACGTATACCATCATGGCTTGTTGTGGTGTTATGCCTAAACGGTCCGCAACGTGTTTAAAGTTGTAGTGCTTATCTTCATTAGATATTGTGTATTCAATAGACTTAGAGTCGCTGATGTCTAATGCCTCATCAACAAACTTGTCTCTATACTCTGTAAATTCTTTATAAGTCATCTGTCACGCCCTCACTCATGCCTTTTGGATTCTCAATTTGTCTCATTACTTTATCCATTATATCAGTCATTATCTTAAAGCGTGAAGTTTCACTGGCAAGGTTTGGTTGCTTGCTAGCATATTCTTCTAGTGTATCAACAATAGCCTTGCCAACTATTGCAATCATTTTTTGTTTAGCTGTCATACTATTTACTCTCTATTATTTTCCGGCATCAGGCAGCTTACCGCCTACGCCAACCTGGGTATTAATTATTAAGCCTTTCGATGCCGGAGTTTCGTCCGAGGATGGTTTCGCCAACCTATCAGTCAGTCGTTTCAACTTCTTAACTGTATCCTCGGATTTAATGTCTTTATTTATCGCGAAGCACATAGTTTATTATTCTACGGTTACTAATTGGGTTAGCAATAAATTTATATTTATTATACAATGTTATATCATACTTCATTAAGTCAGAATCCTTATTGTAATTAATTCGTTTTGGGTGTCCTAATGGGTAAGGCATTATCTTTTATTGCTTTCCTTGTATTTAATATGTGCAGCTTTCATTGTTCTGTTTTTTTGCAAGCGCTTTAACCTTGCTTTGCGCCTTATAAGTTTTGCTAGTTTATACTTGGTCATTTCAAAACCTCTTTAAACATTTCTTCGCTCATTATAAATACCCACTTGCCGCGATCCTGACGCACAGCAACAAGGTTAGCATTTTTAAATTCTAAATAGCTTGCTATCTTTTTGCGCCGTTTAACTTGCACATGTAGCTCTAAATCGTCACGCTTTGCCTTAATATCTATATCACTGGCAAGACCAAATGCGCGTCCATCACTTCCCCAAGAGCGTTCGGCATCGAAGCCGAGGTCAGAGAGTAGTTCTTTAACCTCAACTTCGCCACGATAGCCTTTTTTAGCTACGTTCAAAAGGGCAACTCTTCTTCTTTGTCATCTTGCGCTTTCTCTTCACCGGGTTCTAGCGGAGATCCATTGGTGAAAAGATTATCCGCATTATAGCGATCTTTCATAGTAGACCACTGCTTGACAACATCTGCATCAAGTGCCTTTTTTGGGTTTGGAACGACTGTATATTGAGTCTCTAAGTCCTGACCACTACGTGTAATAGTGATGTCGTATTCTTGCACCTCGCCCCATTCTTTATTATCAGATAATGCTTTTATCTGATTTAGGATAGTCTTTTGTTTTATTTCTAAAAACTTTACTTCATTATTAATAGCAATAGTAAGAAACCAAAAGTACTTTGCATCTTTAACGCCAGTGTCAATATCACCCGGCTTTTGCACGCGTTTTGGTTTATTCTCATTTTCAGGCCACCATACATAACCCGGTATCGGGGTTGTAAGTATGCGCATTCTATTCTCACCTTGCTCCAACTTTTTCATAAACAGACCGCCGGTTTCACTTGACGGTATATCTAGTCCACTTAAGCTATTAGACATATTGTGTTTCCTTATTTTCATTATCGATTAATGTGATCTTGTAATCACTTCTTTGTATTAACCCAATGATTTGCGTTAATATTTCTTTATCTAAAGTTTCATAAACCTTAATACCAATAGATGCGTCTTCAGGCTCATATGTATCATTATTTATTTTATATATGTTTAATAAGGCGCGTATTCTTCGTGCTATAGTGACTTGCTCAGAATCTTGCGGTATGTGGACTCGAAAGATCATGGGGCGGTATGAGGATTCAATTGAGAGGTTAGAATCACAACATGACGTTGTTCACAAGAAGAGAACCGCCCCACTTTATTCATTCCAGTTAATACTTTCTTCATTAACACCAAGAACCATTGCTATGTTTTCTTTATGTCTATATTGAAAGGTTCTCTCACCTTTCATCATCATTGTAAGCAGTGCAGGACTGATACCTACAAGCCTGCATAATTTACGTTGTGATAATCCAGTTTTACGTAATAAACTGCGAAAACGAAATGTGGTATGTGTTTGTTCCATAAACGTTAACAAAACTTAATGTGAACACTTTTTTATTTGCAAGTATTATTTTGTATTTTGTTCACAAATGTGTATATTAAAATATAATTGAGAGGATAATATGGCAAGTTTAAACACATTTCGTAATTCATTTAAAGTATCATATCGCGATCCACGTGACACTAAAAGAAAGCAACGTTACTTTAAAACAAAAGAAGAAGCAATTATTGTATTAGGACACTGGCAGCAAGTAGAATTGTATGCTAAAAACAATATGAACTGGCGTGCATTATTGTATAATGAAACACCACAAAAAACATTAGATGAAATATTTACTGCTTTTACTAATAATGTATTAAGCACATTAATTAATGTTGATACAATTGCTAAATATAATGTTGTTATAAATAGTTGTAAGAAAGTTTTTCCTGGTGACACAATAGCATCTGAATTACGAACCACTTCACAAAGCATTATGGGTGTTACAGTAACTGGATGGACCATATACAAACATATTATGGAATATCAGCATAATCGTTCACGCCGTGGTATAGATAGTTATATGAGAGATTTATTGCATATATTTAATTGGGCATATGAAGAAGAGTTGGTTGATAAACGAATCATGCGAAAAAGCGATCGTTTTAAAAAACACGAGCTTCCACCACTTACATTTAAAGTGTGGTCAAATGAAGAAATTAACTATATTTTTAATCATACTGAATTATCGCAGGAGCAAAAAGACATATTATGGTTATTTGCCATTACCGGTGTTCGTGCTAATGAATTAGTTGGTCATAATACTAAAAAGCCATATAAGGAATTACATTGGCATCACATTGATTTTATTAGTAATAAAATGCAGTTATTACAAAAACGCCGTCAAGTACGAGAAACAGCATCAGTACATCCAAGCGCTATTGCAATATTAAAAACACGTTTTAGGAGCGGAGCTGATAGACCGCTTGATATGAGTTATAAAGAATTAAATGCGTTTATTAAAGAAATTAGTATAATTGTACAAATTAAGTTTACTTGCCATGATTTGCGTAGAATGAAAGCACAAGTATTGCGTAATGAAACTCACGATATTACACAAGCTTCAAAAGGCATTGGTGATAAGACAACAGAAGTAGTTCATAATCATTACGCTGGTACAACAATTCAAGAGCAACAATCAATTAATAATACTGCTTATAATGCTTTTATTAATATTCTTAAGAGGTAAGTTCTCTCATTACCACCTGGCATGAGAAAATATCGGGCAATACTTGTTTGAATGTCAGTGGGCGAACTAACCTTACCCAGTGGTATGGTCCAGTAGTACCATCTTCACTATATATAAAAGGTTCTCGGTCTGTGACTGTATTAGAAAATGTTTCTAAACTGGTTTTATTTGCGCTTGTCATGTGATCAAGACTTAAGGTCAACTGCTTATAATTACTATGCTTGTCAAAATAAATTCGATTAGCGCCGTATGTTTTAATTTCTTCTGAGCCAAGAGTATGTTTAGTAATAATATTTCCAGTAGGTTGTACTGGCAGTTCAAATTTGTTACCAAAAAATACTTCTGATATGCCAGTTAGGTCACCCTCTTTGCTATTTAGAGTCCAGTATCTTTTACCTAAAACAGTTATAGTTCTAATGTTCCATCCAATAGACAAGCTTTCTTGATCATTCCAAATTCCAAAAAACACACCACTGCTTGCATCATCTCGATTTACTCTAACCTCATTATCTGTAGCAACCGTGCTATATATAGCGCAAAAATCAGGGGCTACACTACTTCCAAAATCAAACTGCAAACCCTCATTGACTGCCCAGCCACCAATAACATCTGTTATATTGCCGTCAATAGCGCGCAATTCATTATCTAGTTCATCGCTACCAAGATTATTTGTAAAATTACCAGGGTCAGAACTATTGTCAACAGTACCATCGGCAATGGTAGCAGAGCGCGAGCCTAAATTGTCATAATATATAGTAGCAGTCATTATGTAGATTCCAGTAAATGTAAAGTTGTAGAAAAAATGTTAGCGGCAACTTGATTAAATGCCAACGGCTTTGCAAGTCTTACTGTGTAATAGTTAGTTTCATCATAGTATGTAAATGTATATATATTTTTATAATCTGATTGTAAAACTTCAAGCAAAGCTTTATCTGTATGTGTTAATAATGGTATTTTTATTTTCCACTGACGTAGCTCTGTGTCTTTTTTATTAGAATACTCAGTATTATTATATGAGCTTGCTATAAAACTACTAAATGGTTTAATGACATCAATGTCTACTGTTGCTGCTTTAAGTACTTCGCCAAAATAAATTTCAGTTGGCGCAAAAGAACTACTTGCACGTAAAGTCCAATATCTACTACTTGTAGCAGTAAATTCAAAAAAATTCCATCCAGTAGTAAGGTCAGTTGTAATTAAACTAGTTGATGTGGTACTGCCGGTAGTAGCTGCACTAGTTAATACTTGTATATTTGTTGCCGTGCCTGATGCTACATATACAGCAACAAAGTCAATTGTTTTGCTTTCACCAAAATCAAAAAGTAAAGCATCATTTACTTCCATATTAGATACTGCGGTAGCAATACTGCGATCAGTTACTCTTGATTCATATGATATATAATTACTGCCATCATCAGCAAGTAAAAATTTTGAACTTTCAATATCAAATGTCGCTGCTTTGTCATCAGCAGTCAATGTATGCGTTTTTTTATTATCAAAGTATAACTTATGTGCCATTACGCTTTATGCACTTCCATTGCTTTTATTTTTAAGCTATTTACTGTTCTAGTTGTATCTGTAATACGAAATTGGTAGTCTGTATATGCAGCAGTATTATCTCGTAATCTAAAATCTGCTGGTGGATCGCTAAAAGTTATAATATCACCAATCTCAAGTTTCCATGCATTAGGATCTAATATCTCACATTGAGCAGTCATACGCTGATACTTAAAAACATTTACTAAATTTTGAGCAACTTCTGTTTCATTAACCCAGTCATTCTTTATGGTAATAACACCACTTGTGTCAGTAAATGAATAGGTGCTTTTTGTATCTGTATCTTGCACAACACCACTTGTTCTATATTCACCAGTAGATGGATGTTTATCATAGTTGTAATTTACACGCCACAACATTTTGCTTAATGGTATAGTGCCAAATATTGGATTGCGATACATAGCAGTTGTAAGGCTAAGAGTAATACCCGGATCAGATGATTTATCATTACCATCTTCTATAAGATAATACAACTTACCATCACTTGGTCTGATGTAGCTTATAAATCCTGCTTCTTGTTGTAGTTTATTTAAAGCATCTTGTACGGTCATATTAGGATTGTCAATAGTGCATCTTACCTTACCATCAGCATTGAAATTACCCTCTACCGCTGCTTGCGTAGTATCATCAATAATATCTCCAGGTCCAAAATTTACAAGTATGTTTTCATGGACTTCTGTTGGCCCATGATCTGCAACTTCAGTATAACCACTTTCAAGCAATGTGCCATCCTCGCCAATATAAATAGTCTCAGGGATTTGTTCTGTCATACTTTTTTGAGAATATGTTGTAGTAGATTGATCTAGCTCAATATATGTAGTAATATCTAAATACAAACTATATACTTTTAGTGAGCGAATATTATTATTATCTGATATACGAAGAGCCATAACAATATCTGTTAAATTTACACCAGGTTGATAACCCTGAGTTGAGCCACTATTCCAATCAGATGTTATGTCTTTTTTGACAATATATTTATTGTTTCCTGCAAACGCAGACCATGAATTATTACCTGACCAACCATTACTTGTTCTAACATCGGATGATGCTATACCGGCTAATGTATCACTACCACTGTTATCATATATATGAGCAACACTAAGATTTACAACGCCATCAGGAATATCGTCACCAACATTCTCAGCAATAATTACAGCAACTACTTTAGCAATACTACCATTTAATTGCCCACTCATTGCAGCTAATGTTCCTGCTGGACTTCCACTTGCGCTACCGGTTGTTGACATTGTGATAGGATCATCATCGTCATCATTTATTGCTAATGATGGATTAAAATTTAAATCTAAATTAGGATTTGCAACATCACTACTAGAAATATGTGATACTGGTGAAAGCCTTATTGTGTTTTTAAAAAATGTTTTTTGATTTGCTGTATCTGAAACATTATTGATACGAATAACATTTGTGTTAAATTTTTCTGATGTCGCAGTATTAGCGTTTTCAATTGGAATAAAACGATCAATACTTGGAATATATATATGTCCTCTACCGCCACTATTATTAAGGCCCTCATCATAATAAATAAACGAACTATCATTCGCAATTAAATGAGCAGCTCTTAAATCTCTGCTGAGACATTGATTAGGGTTTGCTTCGGTCGATATGTTGGGTATGAAATCTCCATAACTAATTTGTTTAAAATGGCCTTTTCTTGGCAAATTATACCCAGTTTCATTTTCAATTTGCTCTTTTAATATTTTATTTAAACGCCAAGTGCTTAAATCTTCACAATTAACACTTATTTCTTTGTCAGTAAGTTTTGACACACCCATAATGCGCCCAGTAAAAACTTTTAAGCAATCACTAAGAGAAGATAATGTACCATTAGAAGCAAAATAAATAGTCACTATTTGATTATTTCTTACGCCAAATGTAGGCGCGTAACCACCGTTGGCAATGCGTAATGTTATATTATTTATTCTACTACTAAAACTACGTAAATCAATACTGGATATAATGCTAGGCGCATCCATTAGCCTACCATCATATGCTTGCGATTCTACTGTTACATCTCTTGTACTAAGATATAAAGTTGAACTACCAGCAATTGTAAGTATGGGAAAAATATCATTATTACGCTTGAGAGAGTTAGAAAAATTTGTACTTGGAGAAAGTGCCATAGTTTATGCGCTAGCTTCACGCCTTAATTCTTCTTTAATTGCAGGCAACACTTTATCTCTTACATGCTCTTCATCGCCTATTATATTGCCTGATATATTAACAGTTAACGATCCACTAGCCTCGCCAGTTTGATTCATCTGTGCTAAATTTTGCAAACCAATGCTATTTACCGCGCTTCTTTGCATGATAAATTCACCTGATTGTGCAAGGATTGGCACGTTGTCTTGCCCTTGGACCATACCGCCAGTAGCAAAACGCTGAATACCGTTGTTTTGTATCAGGCCACCAGTATGCCCAACAAAAGCACCTAGAATACTACCCATTAAAGCTGAACCACCGGTTGCAACACCACCAGGACTAAATACACCCATTGTAATAAGTTTGGCTAACGTACCTAGTAATGCTTTCATTTGATCTTCTGCGGTTGCTCCCTCACGCATCATAGTACGAAGTCCTGATGCAATGGTTGTAGTAGCAGCAGCGGTTTTAAGCAACTGATCTTCTTCTTCTTTTTTAGCTTTTGCATTATCTTTTGCTTCTTGTTTTGCGGCTTTTGTTGCACCAGTTAAATCGTCATATTTTTCTTTTAGTGTAGTAAGCACTGCCATTACTTCTTCATTAGTACCTAATTCTTCTTGATGTGTAGCAATAAGTAACTCAAGATTTTCAATTTGCTTTAATTGCGCCATGTCTGTACTACTTAAGATATCATTAAAAGCAGACTGTGTTTCTGTAAACTCATCTGTTGTGCCAGTGAGATCATTATATTTTTCCTTAAGCATTTCAAGTACTGCTGTTACTTCTTCTGTTGAGCCAAGTTGCTCTCTGTTTTTCTCAATTAATAATTGCATACTTTCAATATGTGCAATTTGAGACAAGTCGGTTTGCTTAAGTAGGTCGTTAAATTTTTCCTGAGTTGTTTTAGTCTTTTCTTTTGACTCTGTAAGCTTTTTATATCGCTCATCAAGCAATGCTAATACAGCAGCAACTTCCTCGCTTGAGCCTAAATGCTCTTTATTTTTTTCAACTATTTCTTTTATCTGTTGTATCTGTTCTATTTGCGCCAAACTTGTATTTTTTAGCACTTCATTAAATGCTTTCTGTGCATCTGCTA
>Ga0181416_1000414_pt1 | contig 11085 bp, 6 predicted proteins | sample 39SPOviralmetaG_FD_130141 | JGI IMG/M metagenome (GOLD analysis project Ga0181416, IMG submission 130141) | Marine viral communities from the oligotrophic San Pedro Time Series (SPOT) site, San Pedro Channel, CA, USA - 39 SPOT_SRF_2013-01-16 | ecosystem: Environmental > Aquatic > Marine > Strait... | reverse complement strand
CAGTAAAAATAATGTGTTAAGATTATATAATAGATGTTCCGTCTACAAAAGAGTCGTAACCAAAATATTATTATGCTCCTCGCCGTAGCTGCTCTCATTTTTATTCTATTCCAAATGAATTCAAAGTCTGGTTATGCCATCGTTGAGCGTGAGTACTCCGCGTTCGGTGCTGCCCCCACCGCCGGCCCCTCCGTAGCCCCAGCCCCAGCCAATGGTTGTGGTATGGACAAGGGTACCGGTCTCGCGTCCTCTCTTCTTCCCCGTGAGGTTGCCTCGGATGAGGATTTTGGTCAGTTTGCCCCAGAGGACATCCTCAAGGGTCAGAACTTCCTCGAGCCTCGTCAGCAGGTAGGCTTCCCCGAGACTGTCGGTGGTGCTCTCCGCAATGCCAACCAGCAGATTCGCAAGGATCCCCCCAACCCTAAGGACCCCTATGTGTGGAACAACTCCACCATCGTTCCCGATCTCATGCAGCGTGGTTTGTGCGCTTAAAGATTAGATACGTGAATAAATAACAATGAGTGACGTTTCTAATGAACTTTCCGCGAGTGTTTCTAAACTCGTAGACCTTACAAAACAACTTTCTGAAGCGAAATCTGATATCAAAGTCTTAAACCAGGAGGAAAAACGTCTCAAGGAGACTGTTAAGAAGCATATGGTTACCCAGGGTATTGATACCATTAACCTCAGGAAAGGTAAAATTAGTATTCGTAAATCTGTACGAAAGGCTGGTATCAATAAAGATGCGATTAAAGAGGGTCTTCTCAAGTTTTTTGGTGGAGATGAAGCTAAGGTTGAGGGGGCATTCAACTCTATCACAGACAATTTAAAGACCCGAGAAACAACATCTCTTTCATTAACTGGTATAAAAGAGAAGCCCGCTAATGAAAATAAGTAATAAACATGGTTTGGAGCCAATACGTATACGAAGCCGCTACCGGATTTGATCCTGACGTAAGCGACGACGATGAAAATATCGAATACACTCCTCTGAGTATTGAAGACTGGGAAATCGAATACTCAGATGAATTATGGCACATGTGGAACGTTATCAGAACTCTCATGTATGATGCCAAAATCGAACACGCGGGTAAATTTTGTGATTTTGTTGAGTTTTGTTACAAAGAACACGACTCTGCATTACCACGAGTCACATGGGAATATCAGGAACAGACGATGTGGTATGAGGAACGACTCGCCCATATCTGGAAAAATATCAGGCGCTCGATTAACGAGAATGGTGTTTATGAAGAAATGATGCGTGGTGCAACATTCAACGATTTTGTTGATTTTACCAAAAATTATATGCGTATATATTAAATGCTCCCCCCTAACCTTACCGCCCAAAAAGTCGCTATTCCCGCAGCCCTTTTTTTAGCGCTGAGTCCCGGTGTTCTTCTGACCACCGACGGCTCCAAGGTTTCTCTCATGAACCGAAAAACAAGTCAGATGGCCATTTTCTTTCATGCTCTAGTTTTCTTCCTGGTATACAGTCTCATCGCCAAGGCTATGGGTCTCGTTCTCACCAGGAACGATCTCATCGTGAGTACCGCGCTCTTCCTCGCGCTCAGCCCTGGTCTTCTTCTTACCCTTCCTCCCGGTTCGGGTGGAGTTCTTCGATCTGGTCAAACCAGTCTCAACGCGGCTCTCACTCATTCGATAGTGTTCGCGGTAGTGTTCGCGCTTTTAAGGCGTCAATTTCCTCAGTTCTATTAAATAGGAAGATGAAGTACCTGGTATTAGGACCAGCTTCTATGGGTATATATTCTCTAATAGGTGCTCTAAAGGCTAGAGAGACTGAACTTGCAAATGTCCAGGAAATTTCGGGGTCATCTGCTGGTGCAATATTGGGGTTATTCTTAGCGGTGGGGATGTCAGTTGATGAAATTCTTGAAACTTCTCTTTCAACAAATATCCCCAATTTTGTTAAAATACGTATAGGCTCATTTTTTAACAAATTTGGTTTTGTTGACATGGGACCTATACGTAAAAAAATAGTAGACATATGTGGTTCAGATCCAACATTTGAAGAAATAGATATGAAACTGTATATAGCAGCGTTTTGTATGAATACATCAGAGACTGTATACTTTTCCAAGGATACACATCCAGATATGAAGGTTATAGATGCAGTATGTATGAGTATGGCTGTACCTTTCATATTTGCGTGTGGTAAGTATAATGACGAAACTTATGTAGATGGTGGTATGAAGGAAGAATACCCGTTGACACCATTTTTTGATAAAAAGGCACACGAAATTACATGTATAAAAATTAAGATGAATCGTGTATATCAAGAGGATATACAAACACCAAAGGAATTTGTAGAAACACTCGTTCGATCGGCATTATCGAATCGTGTTCAGTACGATACACCTATAGAACTTATCGAAATTAATGTCGGTGACACAAATGTGTTTGATTTTAATATGAGTTATGAAGAAAAAATTAGATTATTTAATAGAGGTTTTACTTTTTTGTCAGCTTAATATAAATGGATGTGAATACATTCAAAGTAAGACTGGCAGGACTACCGTTTCTTAGTAAGTCAGAAATTCAGTCTTACCAACAGAGGGTAACACAGGGTAGAGTTGATCCTCAAACCCTTTATAGAGAAGCATTAGCTGTACATAAAAATAGACGTAATCAGGAAATATATAAAAAGCGTCGAGAACTTGAACGACGGATAGCGAATTTACCGTTAAACGAGGATGATCTGTATAATCTATTGAACATAGTAAACGATAAATCAAACCTGGACGATTTACACGATAGAGCTAAAAAAATAGTTGAACTTCGTAAAAAGAAGGATTTGGGTAAGAGAAGGGCCAAACTCTCGAATAATTTGGGAAAGATACAGATAAATCAATCTAATAAGACTGAAATTCTTAAAAAGTTTAACGAGGGGAAAAACACGATCAGAACTCTCATCGAGAATGCTAAAAAGCTCGAGAAGAAGAAAACGTCTGAACGTATTTCTAAACAGAGAAAGATACTTCGGGAATCCATCAAAGATCTCGGTATTAGCCAGTCAAATCAATTGAAAATACTGCAGAAATTTAAGACTGGTAAATCTGGGGTTAAGAACCTTATCGAAGAGGCGAAAAAAATGAAGACGGTCAAGGTCTTGAAGGGTATAGCTGGAAAACGTGCAGAACTAACGGAACTCGCTACAAAGTTAGGAGTGATTCAAAACTTTGCGAAACGCATCAAGGCTGTGAATACGAACGATAAGGCTGACGCACTCAAGGATGTGATAGAAAAGGCTGGTGAGAAAAAACGACTCACAGAACTTTCGAATGAGAAGGATAAACTTGTAAAATTGGCAAGGGAAATGGGAATTTACGATTCATTCGCGGGAATGATTTCTGGTGCGACCACTGTTCAGTCTTTAAATGTGGTTAAACTTGATATCGTACAAGCGAGTAAAATCGCTTTATCCAAACTCTCTAATGAGAAAAATGTATCTAGTAACTTTTCCAGAGCTATAAGTAATCTCAGATTTTCAAATCGTTTAATTCCTTTAAAAAAACGAATTGAGGAAGCGGGGGGCCAGAAAACACAGTCTAAAAAACGCGAAGCTGCTGATATACTGGCGAGAAATAAAGAAAATTTCATCGATTTTGTAAGGAAGAGTGCCATCCCAGATAACAAACGACGTGTGTTTATCAATCGTATGCGTTTAGATGATGTTAACATACCCAAACTCCGTGAAGATGTGGCCACGATGGAGAAAAATGTAAAAAATACAAAACGAAATAAAGAATTGAATGAATTATTGGCGTATATTAAAAATTTGAACATCGATAAACCTGGGTTCATAAGTAAATTCAAAACAACCAATGTACCTCTTAAAAATATAAAAAATGAGATAAATGATATCGTAAAAAATCAAGCTAATACCCAAGTGAAAAAGAATGAACTTGTTAAGAAAGCAAAACGAATCTCATATGAATTAAACATTACAGGAGTAAAAAATAAAAATAATATTAACGTCACAAACGAAAAACTTTCCGATGCGTATAAAAAGAAACTCCAAAATAATAAAAAGATATTATCTAATTTTGCCTTGCAGGCCAATATTGACATATTGAATAACCTGTCAGCCATAAACGACTTGAATAAGCTCAATAACGCCAAAGTAGTAATAAAGAAACGTACAAAGGATAAACTTCGTAAGATAGCGGAATCTACTGGTACAAATCAAGTATTACTCGCAAAGATAAATACAGTAAATACACCGGAAGATGTTAAAAATTTAACAAAAAGAATGAAATATGTGATAAACACACAGATTAAGAATATGAAAGTATCTGAGAAAAAGGAAAAAGAAAAAGAAAATAGACGTCGTCGGGAGAATATGAGAAGGGAACAGGAACAAATATCTAAAAACAAAGAAGATGCGTATCAAAAGGAGAAAGCTCTCATGATTGAGAAAAAGAAACTTGAACGAAACGCCGTGGTTGAGGAGCAGAAGATGATTGGTCACCAGTTAGACATGAACGAAATTATCGAGTACCTGAATGAACTAGGAATTGAACCCAAGGATCACCAATATTTTATTAACCAATACACGACGTATAACAAACCTGTAAATGTTATCAAGAAAGACGCAAACAAGTATTATATGAAACTGTACCGAGAATATAGAAATAAAAATTTACCCAAATTAGTGACTAATTTGAAAAAATTAGAATTAAACCAATCTAATATAGATTACATCATCAATAAGTATATAAAAACATACATAGAATCTCCAATATTATTAACCGAGGCGAAGGGTATTGCAAATATACGTAAAGCTGAAAAGGGAATTCGAAACGACGAAAATTTTGCTGGTTATGTGAGTAGACTAACCTTAAAACAGGAAAACCGTGACAGAATAGCGCTCGCACTCGATGCCTATTTTGTAAATTTTGAACCCCTGATAAAATCCGCTACAAATTCTCATATAAAGACAGTTAACAATCCAAGAGCTACTCAAAGAAAAGAATTGGAAAATTACATTAATACACGGGGTCTAAGTAGGGTTAACAAACTAAAGGTAATGAAAAATTTCAACGCAGGCGCGGGTAATGTAAATGCTATGAAAAGTGTTATTGCGAATATTCATAATATGAGGAACGCAAAGAAGAATATTAAGATAAAAGCTAAACTCAACAAGGAAGCTTCTAATAAAGTCGCATTGAACCAGAAAAATGAAACCAACAAGTTAAACATACAACGACTCGAGAACGCCGAAGAACAAATGAAACGGGCTAACAATAAACTAAAAAAGAACCAAAAAATTCAGTTTAGGCGATACATAGTAAATCTTGGTCTCAACGCGAGTAATGAACGAGTAAAAAAACTTATTGATAACTACAATAAATTTCCAAATGATGTTCAACAGTATCAATCTAAAGCGGAATCTATAAAATCACTCGATGATGAAAGAGTGAGATTACTCAACCGGACCAAAGCCTTACCTGTAGATGAAGTACGAAATAAACGAATCAAAAACATCAAAAATTTAGATGACGTTAAACGGATGGATAAGAATATCACACGTGGATATGTCGATATTATAAGGAAGGAAATTTCAAACATAACTCTCAAGAGTCGGTTGGAGTTCAATCTTAACCTCGGAAAAATTACAACTGTGAATCAAGCCGAACGGGTTAGGAATAGACTCGTCAACGCCATTACCCGAAAGAAAAGTATGGATATGATGAAATTACAAGAAGCTATAAAACCCATGACTGCTGAAAATCAAAATATGATTTTACAAAAGTTTACTAGTCAAAATATACCCATCAATAAGATGTTAAAACGTGTTACCGAACTGAAAAATAAACGAGCAGATGAAAAATATAAGGCTGAGAGGGCGAGTCTGTATACATTTTTGGATAAAGAACTTAATATGAACGTCGAAGATAGAAAATCTATTCTAAAGGACTTTGATGAAGTCAAAACTCTGAGTGTCATGAAGACTAAGGCTACACAATTAAAAGACAAACGAATAAGAGATAAAATTGCAACGGATAGGAATAAGATTCAAAAGATACTTCAACCACTTAATCTGAGTAACACTGATAAAACTGCTATACTGAAAAATTTCAACACCACACCCGGTAGTGTGATACTATTTGAAACAAAGGCTAGAAATATCAAAAAGAAAAGAAACGATGAAAAAAGAGCGAACGAACGCAGTCAATTGGTCAAACATATGAATACGTTACAACTTTCCGAAACAAATACCAAAAAGATTTTAAATACATTCGATGGAACAAAGAATAAGACCTTAACTATATCCAGATTGAACGCGACAGATCTCAAAAAGCAAAGAAACCGCGAAAAATTGGTGGAAACTATGAAGACACTCATATTAACAAACGCCGTCAAGACTAATATTCTTAAAGCGTTCAGGAATAACCCTAACCGTGTTAATACTCTCATAACAAGAGCAAAACAGATTGATAGCAAGGCAAGAAGTCAGGAAAATCTCCAGAAAGAGACTAGGGAATATATAGTTTCTTTACAACTTGGTAACAAAAATACACCCATTTTACAAAAAATTAATAACAGTCTTACTCTTAATAAGGCACAGACACTGAGAAAACAGGCTGAAAAGATAAAAACTGAAATAAACGCCGAAGCACTCGAGAAAAAACGTTCCAATATCAGAAACTTTGCGAATGATATACAAATCACCGCTGGTATGAAGAGAACGTTCATAGACAGTGTCACACCTACAACAAATATTGATGCGCTTAAACGAAAAATACAGGTTGCAGAACGCGCATTGAAGAATAAAAAATCCACGCGCGGACGACTCAAGACTGAATTGCGTGTCTATCTTAACACTCTCAACTTGACGAAAGAACAAAAAGACAGACTCGAAGGTAATGTCGGTAATAATACAAAAAATATCACAGCGTTGAAAAAGAAGGCCAAGTACATAGTCGAAGCCAAAAAGACAAATATAATTGAGACTGAAATGCGAGAGGCGAAAGCCCGTAAAAACAACATGACCATGAATGCCAGGAAACGTGAACAACAAATTAAAATGGTCAAGACTGCAAAGGCTTTTAAAGCTGACCAAAATAAGAAGGAACGTATGAAATCTAAACCTCGACTAGAAAAACATCTATACAGTCTTGTTAATGTACCCCAAAAACGAATTGACGAATATCTCGAAAATTATATAAATGGTAAAAAAACGATTCAGCAAATTACAACTATTTCTAGTGCTAAAGATAAACAATTTGCAAAAACTAAAAAACGTATAGCTATTTTAATTCCAAAACTTCCTATGAAAAAGGAAATGAAAAATACTTTCAATAAAAGACTCAAAACAAAACGAGTTGATATAGACGAATTGAAAACTAATATTAAAAACACCATAGTTAAACAGATGATACCGGCGAAGGAAAAGAAAAATCTCATAAATCAACTTTTAGCAAAAGAATAATTTTAACAAAACATCGGACAAACTTTTTTGTCAGTTTAATATATAAGATGGACACGTGTGATCCAGATGCGGAAATAGCCGATCTCAGAAAACTCATTAAGATGAATACTGGGCACTCTATTAAACTGACAAGAGAACAGATATGTCAAGTGTATGACGATATCCAGGGAGGTAAATTACCCCTACCCCCTCTCATATTCAACTCAAGGATGGGTTATTTAATTGATAGGAAATCACCGTTGACCCCAGGTGATTTCGATGTATTATTTGGTTCAACTTCGAAACGTACCGATCTTAAACGAATTGCACGAAAGGTGGGTTTAAAGCAGACGGAACAAATGACCAAAAATCAAATTTTTGATGCTATCGGTAAGCGCTTAAGGTACATGAATGTTCATGAACCTATTAAGATTTCCAAGAAGCGTATGATGATAAGTAAGTCTAACAACGCAGCAGCGAACAACGCAGCAGCGAACAATCTTGGGTTGAACAACACAGCAGCGAACAACGCAGCAGTGAACAACCTTGGGTTGAACAACGTTGGTGGGGGAAACAGAAACTCAAATTTGAACAACGTTGGTGGAGGTAATGGAAACTCAAATTTTAACAACGTTGGTGGAGGTAATAGAAAGAGAAATTTCAACACCAACTCGGCGTTTAATAACACGGAAAGAAACAGAAATGTAAATTCCACGTTTAACAATAGCAAGAAGAACAACGTTCCAAATTCTCAAGTATCTTTCCCCAAAAAGAGTCTTTTCGCCACCATGAATAGACCCGATTTTGCTAATGGGAATAAGGGTAAGACGTCTATGTTCGGCGGATTATTCGGTGGTTCTAAAAACAATACTACCAACTACATCAAAGCGAATACATTCAACGGTAAGAAGAATGGTTACGTATTCAAGACTGGTAATAAGGGTACGGGATACTATAAGAATGAAGGGTCTGCCGTTCCTTTCCCGGGTGGACAGGGACCCCTTCCCAAACCAGCTAATTTCAATAAAACGGTGACTCCCGTAGCCCCCGTGGGTCCCAACAACAAGAAACCCAACAAGGTCAACAACAAGCCCAATAAGCCTGTGAACAACAAGCCCAACAAGGTCAACAACAAGCCCAATAAGCCTGTGAACAACAAGCCCAACAAGGTCAACACCGGTGTGGGTAATAACACAGTGAATAACAAGAACAACAAGCCCAACAAGGTCAACACCGGTGTGGGTAATAACACAGTGAATAACAAGCCCAACAAGGTCAACACCGGTGTGGGTAACAACACCGTAAACAACAAGCCCAACAAGCCTGTGAACAACAAGCCCAATAAGGTCAACACTGGTGTGGGTAACAACATCGTGAATAACAAGCCCAACAAGGTCAACACCGGTGTGGGTAACAACACCGTAAACAACAAGCCCAATAAGGTCAACACTGGTGTGGGTAACAACACCGTGAACAACAAGCCCAATAAGGTCAACACTGGTGTGGGTAACAACATCGTGAATAACAAGAACAACAATGGAAATACCATTATGACCAATGCTAACGCTAACAACAAGAACAATAACGGAAATACCATCATGACCAACGCTAATAACACCGAGCCTAACAGTAATGTGAAGCCCAACAACAACGTAAAGCCTAACAATCAAGCTCGACGCAATGAAGAAAATCGTAAGAAGGCTGAGAAGGAAGCGCAAGAGGCTAAAAAGCGTGAAGAAATTGAAGCCAAGAGAGAGGCTGCTCGTGAAGAAATACGTAAACGTCAAGAAAAGCTTAAGAATAAATTGGCAGAGTCTAAACGTATAGCCAATATCGAGAAAAACCTACTCAGTATACCCAATGTGGATAAGGTTTATCTTACCGCTTTTAAGGGTAATAAATCGATAGAAAATGTCAATAAAAATGCCCTTGCGAACAAGGTTAAGAGAGATTTGGTCATCAGAAATCTTCGTAACCAACTTTCACCCCTTTTCATGGGTAAGCGAAGGGTCGCTTATGTGAACCCCTCAAACTACAACTCAACTAAAACAAATATCGAAGGTCAAATTTCCAACAAGGAAGCTAAGAAAGCCGATTTAGAGGCTCTTAAAAAGCTTTCGGTAAACGCGGTCGTATCTACAGACTATGTAAAAGCATTCGCGAATGGGAAATCATTCGTAAGTGTGTCTCTTAACACTCTCAAGAATAAACGAAACAAGGATCTTGAAGTGTACAAGCTCAATGCGACCAATAAGAAAGGTGTGTTCGGTGGATACTCCACTACTGTACCCGGAACCAAAACCATGAAGTTCATACCAAATGCTGAATACAACAAAACACTTAACAGGGCCAAGACCGCTTTAGAGGCTAGGCGTAACGCTAAACAATTGGCCGAGAATAAGCGAAAGCCCAAGACCAACAACAATGCCAAGCCCAATAACAACGCTAACAACACGAAACCCAATGGTAATGTGAAGCCCAATAACAACGCTAACAACACGAAACCCAATGGTAATGCTAAGCCCAATAACAACACAGAGTTCATGGGACCCAACAACAAACTAAATACTATAGAAGAAGAACCCAACAATTTCAAAAATGCGTCTAATAAGTTTGAAAACAATAAGAAAAACAACAATAACTTCAATGCCAGTGCCGAGTTGAACAAGCAACTCAATAATGAAGCTAAGCGTCAAAATCGTGCCAAGAACAAGAACAACAATAACAATTTCAACGCCGCTGCGGTGTTGAACAAGCAACTCAACAATGAGGGTAAGCGTATAAACAGGGCTGCCAAGAACAAGAACAACAACAACAATAACTTTAACGCAGCTGCCGAGCTGAACAAACAACTCAATAATGAGGGTAAGCGTCAGCAAAACGTCGAGAATAAGAAACTTGCAAATAGGCGAAAGAAATTAACTAACAAAACCGAAAGGGAGGTCGCCAAGTTTATAGGTAGGATAGGTAAATGGCGCCCAGCTATTATAAATGCTAAGACGATAACAGAACTCAATAATCTCAATAAAAACTTAAACAATCGTATTAAATTGAGGAATAACATCAAGAAGAGTGTACTCACACGCAAAGAGCAATCTGAATATGCCAACATGGTGATGAAACTCAATAAAAAGGTTGCCAATACACGTAAACTCTTTGAAAATGGAGTGAATAAGAAGATTTCTAACACTACTGGACCCCTTGTGAAGGGTATACTAAACAAGGCTGTAGCTAACAATAAACGGGGAAGCTTCAACGGTGGTGAGAGACTTGGTAACAATAACAATAACATCATCAATGGAAAACCAAAGCCTGTATACAACAACTCTAACTCCAACTCCAACAACAATGTCAAACAAAATATGAAACCTAATCCTATATTCGAACCAAACATGAAAAACAACCCCACGTTTGAAAACAATAAACCCAAACTTACCAATGAAAATAAGAAACCGTTAATATCCGCTATCAATTCACTCAAGCAATTACCTCAAAATAAGAAAACTATATTCAGGGGTCGACTTAACAGCGCTTTCAAGAACCAAAATCTCAATAAGATGAAAGCTATTAGGAACGAGGCGATCGCTGCTAATAAGACGATACAGAATCAACTCGCGGAGGAAAAGAGATTGAAAGAAGAGGCTAAGGAAGTT
>Ga0181416_1000411_pt1 | contig 11103 bp, 14 predicted proteins | sample 39SPOviralmetaG_FD_130141 | JGI IMG/M metagenome (GOLD analysis project Ga0181416, IMG submission 130141) | Marine viral communities from the oligotrophic San Pedro Time Series (SPOT) site, San Pedro Channel, CA, USA - 39 SPOT_SRF_2013-01-16 | ecosystem: Environmental > Aquatic > Marine > Strait... | reverse complement strand
GCATTACTAAACGCTACTGACTTGTTACATTATCTGAAATGGAACGAAGACCATAACATCAAATTATTTCGTGTAGGTTCTGAATTAGTGCCGTGGCATGATCAATTCGAATTACATGAGCTTCCTCAGTATGATGAGTTAGCAGCTAAGTTATTAGAATGTGGTAACTATGCGCGTGAGCATGGTCATCGACTAACTACTCATCCAGGACCATTCCATGTATTAGGCTCTCCGCATGAGCATGTTGTTGATAAGACTATTATTGGTCTCGAGCGACATTCCGAACTATGGGACCTTATGGGCTATACACCATCTCATGAGAACAAGATCAATATTCATATTGGCGGCGCTTATGGTGACCACGAGACTACTGCAACCAGATGGATCAAAAACTATTATCGATTATCTGAAGCATGTAGAGCTCGCTTAGTTGTTGAGAATGATGATAAGCCTTCAATGTATAGTGTGCGTCAATTGTATGACCTGTTCCATCGCGAGACTGGCATACCTATTACATTCGATTATCATCATCATATGTTCCATCCAGCTGGCCTTAGCGAATATGAAGCACTGCAGATGGCTGCCAGTACATGGCCAGATGATGTTAGGCAATGTACTCATTATAGCGAATGCCGTAGACATGAATTTCAACGTATGTTCGAAGCTAAAATGGCTAAGCAGAATATTCCGCTTAACGAAGTACATGAATGGCCAACGTTTGCTAAAATGAAACATGATATAGATAAGATACGTATGCAAGCTCATTCCAATTATATCAAAGATGAAATACGTACTTATGATATGGACTTAGATATTGTAGTAGAAGCTAAAGCTAAAGAATTGGCAGTTTTACGCTATCGCGATATTTATCAATATAATAAAAAGGTTTTACTATGAAAGATAGAGAAAATGTATTAAGACAATTAGATGAAGCTGATAACATGGTCATGATTATTGATCAAGCTGTTAAAAATGGCAATCCTATAGATCCGTTAGAAGCCAGAAATCGTTTTGCCACTATACGTCGAAAATTAAAGTTTATATCAGATCGCGTAACAGCTAGTTAATATGAAACGTCAATTACTTCCAATTGTTATAGCATTATCTGCTTTAGCAGTTTCTACCTCTGCGGCATTTTATTCAGTTTTTGGATTAAGTAAGTTATTCGCAGGGGCTAGTACGCAAGTAATTATAATGGCCAGTTCTTTAGAATTTGCAAAACTAGTTGTGGCATCTTTATTATATCAATATTGGAATAGTATAAATAAAGTATTACGAATATATCTTTCTATATCCGTATTCATATTAATGATTATAACATCTGGTGGTATATATGGATATTTATCTGGAGCGTATCAAGAAACAGCAAATGAATCAAATTATCTAGATAAACGTGTAGCGATAATAGATCAAAAAAGAACGCGATTTGAAGAACAGCGAAATGATTTAAAAGAATCTGTGATAACTTGGTCAGAGGCATTAAGCAATCCAACTACAATACAGTACGTGGATAAAGAAACCGGTCAACTTGTTACTACAACTTCTTCACGTCAACGTAAATTATTACAATCACAATTACAAGAAGCAAAAACTAATTTAAATGCAGTGACAGATTCTATTGCTAATTTAGACGTAAAAATATTAGAACAACAAATAGGAAATGATACAGCTCGCGAATTAGGACCTTTAATGTATTTATCTAATTTATTGGATATAGAAATGGATAAAATTATTAATTGGTTTTTATTATTAATTATATTTGTATTCGATCCATTAGCTATATCTATGGTAATAGCAGCCAATTTTGCATTTAATCAATTACGTCCAAAAAATAAAGCAGATGATTATTTTAAATCACGTAATCGTGAATTAGAACGTAGAGTTGAAGGTAGTTTACCAGAAGGAGCTGAATGGGGTAAGTTATATTATGTTAATGATTCGTTTGATCCAGCCGATGTTGATGAGCTACAACATTGGGAAGATGAAGATGTTATTTCTGATAAAGAAAAAGAATTTCAAGCTCTTAAAACAAGAGTTTCTCAGAGTCAAGCTGAATTACAGGAAAACGAACGTATGAAAATAATAAGTCAAAATGGTAATGATGGTTTGCATTACGAAGAAGATATATACGACGAAAAAGAAAAGAAAGATCTACCAAAACAAAAACGTGGTGGTGGATATTGGTTTTAAATAAAAATAAATAATTATGGCTAGAAAGAAAAAAGTTACACATCAGTTTAAGTCTCGTACACGTGAAGGGCAACGAGAAATGATTTGCAGAAATAGTATTGCAGATGAATCTTATTTTGCATGGGAACATTTAAAATCTCTTAATCGTTGTAAACAATGGGTTAAGGTTACTGAAAATACAACTGCAGTATTATGTTCTAAATGCACTGGTAAAACTGTACCACCGCCTGAAATGAGAAAGGGGTATGTATCAAAAGGAAGACCTCGAGGTTGGCAATTCATGAAAGAGTTTGTTGACAAAGATGGTAACGTGTTTCATAAAGGTGTAGAGCAGAAAAAATTAAAAGGTACTAAGGCTGCTACTAAGCTAGAACCTAAACAATCTAAACGTAAATTATCAAAAGGTGAAAAAGCTAATTTAAGACAAGCTATTTTAGAACAAATGGCATTGGTTAGAGGTGATGTAAAGAAGGCACGTTTTAAGAAGGATATTAAATCGGGTCAATCACAATTGAAAAAATTAGAACGCCAATTGAAAAAGATTAGATAATCTTTTGATCTACGAAAAAAATTCTTTATATTTAATAAATTAATAAAAGGTAATAGATGAGTATATACGATGAAAAATCTACACAAGCGGTAGAACAAGAAGAAAAGAAAGATAATGGCTCATTATATGAAGCCTTGCATAATCAATTAGCTACATTAGTTGATTATAACGATTCAATAATATTTTTAAACGATGATATAACAGATAATACATTAACTGATCTTATTATTCGCATGCGAAGTTTATTACAAAATCGTGAAGATAAAAAAGCTCCTGTTAATTTAATGATTAACTCACCTGGAGGAGATGTACATGAAATGTTAGGTATTATTGATTATATTGAATCGTTAGATGTTAAAGTGAATACAATTTGTAGAGGTAGAGCTTTTTCTGCCGCGGCAATTATTTTATCATGTGGTACCGGTACAAGAATGATGAGTAAACGATCTACGGTTATGTTTCATCAATCATCTAGTTTTCTTGGAGGTAAGATGAGTGATATATCTGCATATTTAGATAATGTAAAGAATATAGAAAAGACTATATATGATATATTAGCAGATAAAACAAATAAAGATCAAGCTTGGTGGAAAGATAATATGAAATCAGATTTATATTTAACAGCAGAACAATTAAAAGAATATAACGTAATAGATGAAATAATATGAAATTAACAGCCGATCAAATAGCACAAAACTGGGACGAATTATTAAATGTCATTAAAACAGAATTTACAGGAACACGTAAAGATAAGTTATTATCAATGTATACTGATTTAGAAGACCGCATGGCCATGGCGCCGGCTTCTTCATATAGTCATTTTCATAACGCTTTTGCTGGCGGTTATGTTGAACATGTTTTACGTGTAATAAAATGTGCAAAAAAAGTATATGCATTATGGACAGATATGGAAGCTGATATGTCTGGTTATACACGTGAAGAGCTTATTTTTACTGCATTAAATCATGATATTGGTAAGATGGGATTTCCTGGTGATGGCAATGAAGTGTATCAATGGAATGATTCGGAATGGCATAGAAAGAATCAAGGTAAGGAATATAAAATTAATCCTAATAATCCATTTACATTAGTAAATGATTTATCTATTTGGTTATTGCAACATTATGGTATAGAAATATCATGGAATGAAATGTTAGGTATTAAATTAACAGATGGATTATATGATGAATCAAATAAACCATATTTTATATCTCGGTCTGCCGATGCAAAACTAAAAACAAATTTAGGTTATGTAATGCATCAAGCTGATTCAATGGCCGCTAGAATAGAATATGAGCGTTGGAACAATAATAAACCAATTACCGTTAACGCACCTAAAAGAAAAATATCTAATCCTCAAACTCAAATTAATGCAACAAAAATGTTTGATGATTTATTTGGAGATAAATAATGATAACAACAATAATAATATTATCAGTGCTATTAACTGCATCTTTATTAATAAATTATAATCAAATGCGAAAACAAGAAGCATTTGAAGAATATATTGATGAATTAGAGAATTCAAATACAGAATATTATCAATTTTTTAATACATTAAAATCACGTATGAATGAATCTAATTCTAAATTAAAACAAATTGATCGTATGGGATCATTTGAAGCAGATGATGAGACTGGATTTATATTTACAGAATTACGTGATATTATAGATGAACTTAACAAAGGATTCTAATATGGGACCAGTAGATAAATTTTATGATTGGCTAGCTAAGGAACAAGCTGATATTGAAGCTAATGGTCCTAAAAAACGTAGAGGTAGAAAACCTACAAAAAATATGTACTTTACGTATATAACTGATCAAGCAATAATTGCTTATAATAATGAACCTAGTCAAAATAAACGAAATAAAGTATTTCGTGAACATATTAATTATCCTTTTAATAAATTAGTAGAAAATATTTATCATACATTCAGATTTTCATATTTTGATGTACCATATGAAGATGTTAAAGCAGAAGTAGTTGCATTTTTAACAGAAAAAATAGGAAAATTTCAAGAAGGTAAAGGTAAAGCCTTTTCATACTTTTCAATTGTTGCAAAAAATTATCTTATTATACAAAATAACGCTAACTACGCAAAAATGAAGCTTCGTACCGATACAACGGAGATTGATTCAGCTAGAAACATATATGCGGAAGTATCATTATCAGATCATCAAGAATCTTTACGTGATTTTACTAATTTATGGATTGATTGGTATGATAAAAATATGAATACAATTTTTTATAATAAACGTGATATTATGGTAGCGGATACTATATTAGAATTATTTCGTATACGAGATAATATAGAAAACTTTAATAAAAAGGCTTTATATATCTTAATACGAGAACGTACAGGTCTTAAAACGCAAAATATTACAAAAGTACTTAATATAATGAAACATGATTATATGAAAATGTATTCTGTTTACTCGAAGTCTGGTCATATAGTTAACACAAATCTTTAATCCTTATATTTATATAAAAGGATTATCATGAGTACAGAGTTTGAATTATTTCATGGAACAAACTTTTCTGATTTAATGCGAGATATATATCATAACTCGAAAAAAAAATCTAGACAAATTGATGGACTGATAAAAGAACTTCAGCCGTTAATAAAAAATACGGGCGACGCCACAGTACTTGTTCCAATGATTAAAGATTATTTAGAAGTTTCTGTAAAAAATGACGATGCCTTAGTAAAATTAGCAGCGGTTGTACAACGGTTAGTTTCAGCTTCAATGAAAGAATCGGAAGGTGATGAATTTGGATTATCTGATGATGAACGTCGTCGATTATTAGAAGAGGCAGAAGCAGAAGTTACAAAACTACAAGCAGAAAGTAAGGAGATAGATGCCAAGCAACATCAATCTACAGATAGGGCAGGTAGTACAGACCTCCGGTCCAATTCAGTTTAATCAATCTACAAATAAAAATAACGTAGAATTAGCTCCAGGTGCTGTTAGTATACGATTACGTAAATCAATACAATCACCTGCGTCCGAAATAACAGCAATACCAGCAAATGCAAATTTTATTAATGTCCCGTTATACGGGGAACAAGTAATTGTATTTAGTGCGATATCTGGTCTGTCGGAAGATAATCGAACTAACCAATATTATTATATGCCGGCAGTCAGTGTACATGGCCAAGTAAATAATAATATATTACCATTTATACATGATTCGCGAATATCTACTACAGATTATATAACTAATAGTATATCATCTACAAAGAAAAGTAAAGTACCTGATCAGTTATCTTTTGAATCACGTAATATTGTTACAATACAACCTTATCAAGGAGATACAATTTTACAAGATCGATTCGGATCTGTGTTAAGATTTTCAAGCACTCATCGTAATTTATCTGCATATTCTCAAAAACCTATATGGCAAGGATCAGCCGCAGGAGATCCTTTTGTTGCATTGACATGTGGATTAGATGGCGCACAAAAATCTGGTTATTTTACAATCGAAAATCCAGACAAAGATTCTAGTTTAATTTATTTATCATCTACACAAAAAATAAATAATTTAAAATTGGCACAACGCAAAATAGGCCAACGAACTAAATCATTGACATCATATACAAATCCACAAGTAATTATATCTTCTAATCGATTAATATTTAATGCTCGTGAAGATGAATTGGTATTAGTATCAAAAAAAGATATTAAATTAGCAACACCAAATTGGTCAGTAGATGTTGATAATCTGATAACTCAATTAGAGGCGTTAGTAACTGCTATGACTAAAATGCTAACTGCAACCGCAATTGGTCCACAACCTCCTGTTAATTTAGCAGATTTTACAAAAATATTAACAGAAATAAAACGTATGAAACAATAAGGAACATTATGCCATTAAATAAACCATTATTAGTAACTGAAATTGTCAATGTTTTAAAAAAAGCAGAACAAAATACTTCGAATAAAAATAAAGCACAATTAGATTTAGCTAAAGGATTAGCAAATGCAATTGAAAAATATGTACGGTCTGGTACAGTTACAACTAGTGTTATAACAGCTGGATCTGCTGTTGCACAGACAGGTACAGGTACAGGTGCAATTACTTAATCAATACTTAATCTAATACATATTTATTAAAAAGGATATTACTATGAGCTCAAAATCATTTGTAAAGTTATTACGAAAAATTATTAGAGAAGAAGTTCAAGGCGCATTACGTGAAGTGTTGACTGAACAAAAATCTAATCACAATCAATTAATCGAGCATGGCATGAATTTATCTCACATTACAGAAAATTCAATGCCTAATCGTCCAGTTGCAAAAAAACAGTTTACAAAAAATTCAATGCTAAATGATTTATTAAATGAAACGGCTAGTACACCCGTATCTGCAGAAATGTCAGATTGGAGTACAATGAATTTTAAATCAGAAATGGCCGAAGCATTCGGTATGCCAAATCCTTCAAATACTAATATTGCGCCAGCTACTGGAATTAATGGAGAAGCTGTAAATATGCAAAAAGAAGGAGTGGCAGCAACAGTCAATGCAATGTCAAAAGATTATTCCGCGTTAATGAAAGCTATAGATAAAAAGAAAATGAATAAATAATGCGTAGACCTATATACAAATATCAACCTATTAACAATACACCAGATGTTGCCATTGGTATATCATTACCATTTAATATGGGTAGTAAAGGCCGGTCTGAGACTGCAAATTATGCATCTAGCAGTATTTCTGGAAATTCTGTATTTGGGTCTACATATACAACTCTAGATCAATCAATTTCAAATTTAAAAAATTTATTGTTAACTCAAAAAGGTGAACGTATAATGCAACCTAATTTTGGTACTAATATTTATAAAACGCTTTTTGAAAATAATACTCGTGATATTGAATCATCTATTAAAAAAACATTAACAAAAGATATAAATTTCTGGTTACCTTATATAACAGTAACTGATATAAAATTAATGAGTAGTGCAGATCGACATGAATTAATAATTGCTGTGCATTTTCAAATTACCAATATTGGTTCAAACTTAGTAATAAATATTATAGCATCAGAAAATGGAATTCAAATAGATAATCCATCATCAGCTACAACATTAGAGTTACGTCAGATTAGTAATGGATATTAAGGAAAGGTTAACTCATGAGTAATTTAGTTAAAAAAGATGTAAAATATTTGAATAAAGATTTTGCTCAATTTAGACAAAATTTAATAAATTTTGCAAAAAATTATTTTCCAAACACATACCAAGATTTTAATGAATCATCACCTGGAATGATGTTTATAGAAATGGCGTCATATGTAGGTGATGTATTATCATATTATACAGATACATCGTACCGCGAATCAATATTATCGACGGCACAAGAAAATTCTAATATATTAGCATTATCTCAACTATTTGGATATAAACCAAAACTAAATTCTCCTGCTAAAACAAAATTAGATATCTTCCAATTGGTGATTGCATCTGGTTCTGGAGAAGGAGCTCGACCAGATCTAAATTATGCATTATCAATTGATGCGAACATAGAATTAGAAAGCGAGGAAGGAATTAAATTTAGATCTATCACACCTGTCGATTTTAACGACGATCCAGATATATCTGTTTATGAAATTGATTCTACTGGTAATGTTGCTAGATATTTATTAAAAAAACAAGTAGAAGTTGAATCTGGAAATATAAAATCTCTATCATTTGATTTTAATACTCCTAAACCATACGATAAAATAGTATTACCTGAATCAGATATTATCAATATTATTGATGTAACTGATTCAGCTGGAAATAAATGGAATGAAGTAGATTATTTAGCACAAGATACGATCTTTGAAGATATAGCAAATATACCATTTAATGATCCAGAATTATCTGCGAATAGATCTACAGTGCCTTATATATTAAAATTACGTAAAACTCCTAGGCGGTTTGTAACAAGATTACGTGATGATAATCGATTAGAAATACAATTTGGATCGGGGCTATCTTCAGATCATGATGAAGAAATTATTCCTAATCCTAAAAATGTCGGATCTGGGTTAGAATATTTAAAACGTACAACGGCTGATTCAATAGATCCTTCAAATTTTTTATATACTAGTACTTATGGCCTTGCACCTTCGAATACTACATTAACTGTGCGTTATTCTGTAGGAGGTTCGGTGTTAGATAACGTAGGTGTTAATTCAATAACAAAAATAAATAATATTACATATATAAACGAAGTATCAAATGTCAATTTAACAGATTCTAAAACATCGGTAGCAGTAACAAATCCTGAACCTGCTGTAGGCGGTAAAGCTAAACAAGATTTAGAAAATATTAAACAAAATGCTATGGCCGCATTTGCAGCTCAAAATAGAGCAATTACACGTGAAGATTATATATCTAGAATATACTCTATGCCGTCAAGATATGGATCTGTTTCAAAGGCTTATATTGTTGGCGATACTCAAATTAATACCGCAGATACAACGTATCCGGCAGATACAATATCAAATCCATATGCATTGAATTTATATTTATTAGCTGAAAATTCAACTGGGAATTTTACAAATTGCAATCAAGCTCTTAAAGAGAATATAAGAACATATATATCTCAATATCGTATGTTAACTGATGCAATTAATATAAAGTCCGCATTTATTATAAACATTGGTGTTAATTTTGAAATTATAACACGTCCAAATTATAATAGCAATGAAGTAATATTATCATGTATTGCAAAATTAAAAACATTACTATCAAATAATCGTATGCAAATTAATGCTCCAATTAATATTTCAAATTTAATGACATCGTTAGATCAAGTAGATGGAGTACAATCGGTTGTCAATTTTGAACTTAGCAATAAAGCCGGCGGCTCATATTCAGCTAATAAATATAATATAACAAATGCAATTAAAAATAATATATTATACCCATCATTAGATCCGTGTATTTTTGAAATAAAATATCCTAATAATGATATACGTGGTAGAGTTATTAAACCTTAAGGAATTAAATGTATAGAATATTTTACGCAGAACGTGATACAACATTATATGAACGATTTCCAGATCGTAACGCCGGCATAGATCAAATATTAGAACTTAATAAAGATCAATCTGGTTCAATTGTAGATGGTAAGTATAGATCACAAACATTTAATACTCGCCTAGTAGTTGATTTTGGTTCAGAGATTGATACTCTTACTACTGCGGTTAATTCTGGAAAAATACCTGCTATAGGAAATTCAATAGATTCGGCATCAGTTTACTTATCTTTAAGGACATCTGATGCATCAGATTTATTACAAAAATATAATTTAAAAGTATTTCCAGTATCTGAATCATGGGTAAATGGTCAAGGGTATGCAAATGATAATCCAGAAACTACTTTAGGAGCTTCGTGGTTATATCGTGATCAAAAAGATCGTACTACATGGGATACATCAAATGATGAACCTGCTACAACCCAAGCAAATGGTGGTGGAACATTTATAACTGGTACTACATATGAAGCATCTCAATCATTTAATAACCAAGTGCCTGATATAAGAATGAATGTTACTGATATAGTAGATAATTGGGTTAAAGGTAATATTACTAACTACGGATTCATTGTTAAACGTCCGTTAACCGATGAAAAATCTGCGGAATCATTAGGTTCGTTAAAATTCTTTAGTAGAGAATCTCATACAATATTTGTACCTAGATTAGAAGTAGTATGGAATAATACTACATTTGCAAATACTAGTTCTTCGGAAATAACAGCTGATACATATGTACCATATTTTAAAAATATAAAATCAGAATATAGAACTTCTGAAATTGCAAAATTACGAATAGGTGTCCGACCAGAATTTCCAGATCGTATGTATACCACTTCATCGTTTTATTTAACTGGAGAAAGATTGCCAACATCATCGTATTATAGTATAATAGATTCTGTAACAAATGAAACAATTATTGCATATGATACTTTAGGTACTCAAATTGATTGCGATGTGAATGGTAGTTTCTTTAAATTACGAATGGATTCATTTATGCCAGAACGTTATTACAAAATACAATTAAAAATAGAAAGAGATTCTGGAGATGATATACAAACATTTGATGATTTTTATTTTAAGGTCGTTAACTAATGCGTATAAATCGTTCAAAATATCGTGAATATAAATTAGAACAGATTCAAGTATCAGGTAAATTAGATACAGAGTTTGATTTTTTCATTAATACAGATAATGAACTAGTTGTTGAAGAAGAAGCTCCGGAATTTATTGAAACAGAATTTATTTCAGATATAGAATTATCTGGCGACTTTCATGATATATTAATTAACAATGAAATACAAATTGCATTTCAAGATGCAACTACAGATATAATTT
>Ga0181416_1000410_pt1 | contig 11118 bp, 9 predicted proteins | sample 39SPOviralmetaG_FD_130141 | JGI IMG/M metagenome (GOLD analysis project Ga0181416, IMG submission 130141) | Marine viral communities from the oligotrophic San Pedro Time Series (SPOT) site, San Pedro Channel, CA, USA - 39 SPOT_SRF_2013-01-16 | ecosystem: Environmental > Aquatic > Marine > Strait... | reverse complement strand
TGAAGGCAAAGCTCGCGGTGCTGAAGAAGCAGGTACGCGACGACCCCACGTGCCTGAAGGATGAGGGTGACGGCGCACAGCGCAAGAAGCGCAAGACCGATCGCATGAACCTGTGCAACTTGACGCTGCAGACAATGCTGTACGAGACGTTCTTCGACATGGAGAACTGCGAGATCTGCTTCAAGCGGAACTGGGTGCTGCCCTCCGTGGGAAAGCCGGAGTTGGACGAGAAGGGAAACCCCAAGCCAAACTTCCGCACGACGTGGAGTGCCGGCTGGTACATTGACCGCCGGCGCAAGGAGGGGGTGAAATTCGATGCCGCGCCCATCAACGTACTGTCGGCGCTGGATGAGTATGAAAAGGCGCTGAAGCACTCGTTTAAGCCCGCCGCTGCGGGTATCGACAACCCGTGCGACGTGTCTTTCCAGGCGGCACCTGCTCCTGAGCAGGATGCTACAGCTGAGGAAGAAAAGGAGGACTCGGTTTACTTCTCTGTCAACGAAAACGCTTCGTGGGAGGAGTGGGGTCGGCGTTTGCGGCGCGAGTGGGGCGGGATGAATGACGATCCGGATGAAGGGTCCCAGTGGACAGATGAAGAGTGGGGTCTGTGGGCAAAGGAACAGATCAACGCTCTGTGGGACGATTCGCAAGGAGATGTGCCGACGGACGAAGAGTGGGTGGAATGGGGAAAGAGGGTGTTTTGTCACGCGGGCATTACAGTGAATGACGATTGGACGAATGAGGCGTGGGTCAAGTGGGGAAAGGAGCTTTGCTGGAATGCTCGCATGGTGACGCTCAATGTGGAGTGGGCGAATTGGGCGAAATCCGAGTGGGCAAAGTGGGGAGATGGACCCGCTGGAGATTGGTCTAGTGCGGAGTGGACAGAGTGGGGAAAGTCGCTCTTCGCCATGACAGTGGTTTAGAAAAATAAAGTAAAAAGTAAAAAAAGTAAAAAGTAAAAAGTAAAAAGTAAAAAATAAACGCATGGGAGAGGTGTTTATTTTTTTATAGGAAAATTGAAACGAAATTTGTAATGTATTTGTTTTTACATTACACCGGTTATAAGTATGATTACTCGAACACATCCTATGACAACTCGAAGCTATGCGAACAATGATATTCCTTTGACACGAAGGGCGCGAGATTCACGTTGGTGGGGGGATGTTCAGAGCGGAATGAAAAGGCATATTGAAGAAAGACAGGCATCGGATAGGCGCGTAACGCTATGGGGGCTTTTTGGGCTTAGTATTTTGCTGTGCTGGCTTGCTTTTACAAATATGGGTAGTTCTTTTTGGGAACAGGTATTTTGTTGTATTGTTATTTCGGAATGTTTGTTTAGTGACGGGTGTTTGTTTGGGAGTAAGACACAAATGCCCGACTGGGTAAATGAGTCGTTTAAAAAAAGGAGAAATGAACCACGTAGGGCTTGGGAAAATATGTATTAAATATAAAATGAATAATCTCAACACATAATAATTGAGTGTTTATACTATAAATTGAAAATTCGAATTGTTTGATGATTTATTTTTATTTTTATATTATATGACAAAAACATTAAAAAAACGAAAAGGACCTTTTGATAGTGCGGCTAATTTTAAAATAGGAACAAAGAAAAGGGGGAATGATGGTAATATGTGGAAAATAGGTGTAAATAAGAACGGTGTGAAGCGATGGATAAAGCTATCAAAAAATATACCAAAAACAAAAAAACGCCAAAGCAGAATTAAATTAACAAAATCTTTATACGTGGTTTATAATAAATTAGATTCTGGAGATACTGTTATATTATTGTATGAGACTGGAAAAATAGAGAGTTTCAAAGTACCAAATATAAAAAAAGAAAGAGATGATAAATATGAAGTGTTAAAAAAAGATAAAAAAATAAAGGCAATGTTTACAGGTATGTTAGATGAACATTTGTATGACAAGTTCTATCAATCTATCGCCGAACCGAATAGTGATGGTGTGTGGGTAGACTGGGAAGCATTTAAATCATGGTTAAAACGGTTGCCGACTGAAAAAAAATGGATTGCTGCATAATAAGTATTTAATATTTATATTTTAAATATATAAATATTATTTATAACTTTTTTATAGATATCTATTTTGTCAGCATCGCTTGACTTATCGTGTTTCTAAACCGCCTGATACACAGTGACATGTTGTCGTCATCTCATACATTTTATGTGTTACTGGGATAGTTGTAGTTGCGATTGTTTCTTTCACGCTAGGGAAAGATGGTTGTGTTGCAATACCGCACATTCCAGGCGTGTTTGTACTAGTAGATGTATTTGTGTTACGCGCTAGTCGGACATATCCATTTTCACCCCAATCTGGACCCCAGCTGTTTTTAACAATCCAATAATCTTTGCTTGGAGATGTTGCTGTCGCTGGCTCGACGCCATATCCAACAAGAAGAACACCGTGATCTGTATTTGTTCCACATGAAGGGGTATCAATAATCCCGCCCGTATAAAACTGGAACGCCTTCTGATCAGCTTCGATTGCGACTGAAATGGGTCCATTGTGCAGTGCATCAAGAAGCGCGTTCTCATTGTTGGGTTCGACATTATAACAAGAATCGAAGTGGGTGCTTGGTACGCAATATGTACATTTGCCCTGCTTCGCTTCGTATGGGTCGTGTTCCTCTGTGCACATACCATACTCAATTGCATAGCCGAATGCTTCATCCATAATACCTCCTCCACAACCATTATTTCCATATGCAGTAGAGCAATCAATAAGTTGTTGCTCCGAAAGGCTAATCGTTTGTCCGGTATGGATCATCCAAGCACCTTCTAGTGCACCGGTGGCAGAGAAACTCCAACAACTACCACATTTACCTTGATTTTTGACAGGAGTTACTACACCAAAATCCCTCCAATCAAGAGAATCTACAAAACCCCAATCATGATGTCCGTAATCACGAGTAGTGTATGGGGTACATGGAGAATATGGATCGCTTTCTTTTTTATAACAACCCGAATTAATATGCGCATGAAATTCGTCAGCAGATAGGTCGGCAAATTTATTGATATTTAGAGAGTAAGAGTGGGCAGGATTATTATTGTGGTTATTGATAAAATCAACATTTGTTAAAAAATTATTGAAATGGTGGGTAATCTCATACGGCGAGTATGTTTTATTGTGAGTGTTTATAAAATTATTCCACTGGTAGTGTGATGAGTTATTGTGTAAAGAACATTGGAGCTTGTTGTGAGCTAGGGCAGCATTCATAAGACTGACAGTAATCATAGCAGTAATCATGATGATATAGTAAATGCAGCATTTTTGTTTAAATGGTTATGATATAAGGTTTATAGAGATATGTGTTGATAATTAGTATTCAACAAACTTATAATCAAAATCTATATATATATATATATAATGTATGTTTATCGAAATCCAGTCGATTTATTTAAATTATTTGGTCCAATGTGTTTAGGGTATATTACAAATCGATTGCCGGGATGTAATTATCGTTTACGTAAAAGTGCAGGAGAAACAGTAAAATTTAGACCACCTCCATATGTTTTTGGAATTGTATGGCCAATACTATATATTCTGTTTGGTTTGTGCTGGGTTAATTCTGGAAATACCCACTTGAAAAATGGAGTCTATTTTATCATAACGATATTATTAGCATTATGGATAGTAGCATATTCTTGTATGAATAAAAAAAAGTATGGGATATATATTTTATTAAAAATAATATTTTTTATTATTGTATTAATGAACCTGATTGATACTACGTGTCGGTTGTTACTAACACCACTTTTAACATGGATAATATTTGCATTATTATTGAATATGTTTGAGGTTCAAGCTATGTAACATAAAATGAATAGTTTCAATAAGGAATAAATAAATATATATATATATATATATATCATGGCTTCATTAAGTTTTAACAAAGAAGAGCCAAATTTTCAAGAAAATTTAGATGAATTACTAAAACAATACAATACAGAAGATGCTGTATTAAATGCAGATTTAAAAAAATTTTTGTTACATATTGTTGATAAAGTGAAAGAAGCAGATGTTTTAAAAAAAGCGTCAGCGCAACAATTATGTATGCCAGATCCAGTGTATATTGGAGTAGAATATGTCGTGAGGAGGCTCGAAGAAAAAATGAAAGAGGTACAAAAAACCCTGAGCGAGGTACCTGAAGAAGAAAGAAAAAAAGTTCTGGACATAATGACGCATATAAATGGCGAAAATTTAAAACAGTTTTTAGTAGGGGAGCCATTAATGAGACTTACGCGTGGAAATCCACCGAGTACAGGTTCACTCGCGAGTATATGCAGCAGGATAACAAATATACTTTCAACACAACCATGGAGGGAAGAGGGAATAGAACAAAACAAGAAAGCTCAATATCAAGGAAAGCTAGCAATGTTTTCTGCATCAAAGGGCGTTCCAGTCGGACGAACAAAACCATGGACATTTGTAAATAAAGCAGGGAATTTTGAGGACTATGAAGAAGCCCCTGATGGATCAATAGTTCCGCCTCATGATATGAAGTATAGTGCGCTTCTTGACAAAGGTAATCATTGGGGAAAATTTCCTTGTTATATAACTGGAAAACCTCTTAATGCAGGGAGTGAAACACCAGAGGTAGAGCATATAGGAGGCATTTCTCTTGTTGCATTACATGGTGTACCATTGGCAATCAATAAACCGAGAACTTATACGGAAGATGAGATAAATAAATTTTTTATGGAATATGCACTATCTAGTAAATGCGCCAATCAAATTAAACAAAACGTAGATTTTATAATGAAAGATGGTTATAATTATAGATTCAATGAGGCAGGAGCGGTGAGCGTTCTTGCTAAGATAAGCGACCACTATACATCACCATCAAAACCACCAGATATAGTTGCATCCGATTGTTGGCAGAGTAATCAAGTAGAACCTCCAGAAAAAATTACTAGCAGTAATAGACATGATTGGATAGAAACACGAAAACTTGCAATTGAAAAAAGATGTGAGCCACTGCGTCAGTATCTTCAGCAATTTTTATCAGATTTTTATAAATTATCAATAGATCAAAATTTACAGATTGCACACATCGATAAATTATATAATGTATACCGATACTATCTTGTACTAGAGCAACTTAACCACTCGGTGCTTCAGCGCGGTTGGTTTTTAGTAGAAGGTTTGTCAGAAGAAAAAATGCACCAAATGTTTATGAGAGAACAACGAAATAAATTAAAGGAAGTTAGAAGTGAATACAAGACAGCGGAGCGTGAATTAAAAAACGCACAACAAGAGCTCGAGACAACACAGAATGATCTCAAGGACGCACAGAGCTTCGAAGAAGGTGCAACGATGAGAACAAAACCACAGCGCACAGAAGCCCGGCTCATCGCGCAGCGCGCTTTAGACGAAGCACAACGTAATTTACAAGAAAAAACAGACAATCAAAATCGATTTACTGTTTTGATGAGAGACTTGAAAGATGCAATTCGTGCAAACCATGACGATGCTACCGGCGTTGATCGTGGCATTGTTCGCGACAGCGTTTCTGATAGTGATGACGATAGTGCTGATGGACTCGTCCCGCATCAAGATAAAAAACAAAGAATAACAAAAGGCGGGGGAACTCCCCGAGAAGATTTATCTTTTTTAGATGATTTCTCGCCATTATCAATGAGCGATTTAGATGGTTTGTTAGAAGATAAAGAAGATGACAGTCCGCCAACACCAGAAGCAGATCGTTTATGGGATAAAGAGAACAATAATTATTCCATATTGTTAGATATATTACATAAATCAAGCAATAAGATTATACAGGACCTAAAAGAAAGCAGCATAGAAAAACACATAGAATATATGTCTTCAAAAATAGAAGAAGAAATACAAAAAGAAATAGAAGATTATCTTGAAGAAAATAAAATAAAAATTTCCGAAGAAAAAAAGCCAGATGTAGTTCAAGAGATTAAATCTAAATATGATTGGGTAGATAAAAAAGGAAATAAAGTACTTGAATGGGGTATAACAGAAGAAAATTTAAAAACAATATTAGATGCTGCAAGAGAAACAGCGCCTGTATCTTTGGCACAGGGAATAGAAGTGACACAAAAACCTCTAAAAGATAATATAAGCCCAACAGGTGTCGATGCCTTTCCTGGTATGCAACCTGATATAACTGCATTACTGTCAATACAAGCAGATGCAGGAAAAACGAAAAAATCAAACACAAAAAAGAAGAAAAAAAAGAAGAAAAAAAAGAAAGACAAAAAGAAAGAAACAAAAAAACCAAATAAAAAAAAGAAAGGAAAAAAGAAAAAGGAAACAAAAAAAAAGCCCAAGAAAAATAAAACACGTAAACAAAAAAAATAAAATAGAGGAGGACGATCTAAAAATCTTCTATAATTTAAAAAATATAAAATAGTAACAAATAAATATATATAGTTTGTATGAAATCTGTATTTTCATTTTGTATTTATGGTTCAAATATTATGTATTATAAGGGGTTGCTTGATAATATAAATATTATAAAAAATGACTATCCAGAGTTTTATATATATATTTATTATGGTATTGACCATAGAAACGAGTGGTTAGATAAGTATTCAAATAGTTATGATAAAGTTACTCTAATTCCGACATATAAAACATCCACAATAAACATGTTATTTCGATATATGCCGTTATTAGATAAAAATATAAAATTTCTATTTGCGAGAGATGCAGATAGTGAAATAAACAAAAGAGATCAATGGTGTATACAACAATTCATAAATTCTTCTTATCATTCTCATACCATTCGCGATCATTATTGGCATAAATCAAAATTAACTGGGGGGCTAACAGGATTCAGAGTAGATATGTTATCTACATCAATAAAAAATAAAATAGAGGATTGTATAAAAAAAATAGAAACCATAGAAAAAATTAATTATGGCGAGGATGAAAATTATATTTCAAAAAATATATATCCACTACTCTCAGATAATTTATTAATACATACAAATATAAATGCATTTTGTGGAGAGAAGTATAAGTTAATAGAATATATAAATGATGGAATAAATTTTGTGGGAAATACTCTAGAATATAAAGGCGATACAAAAGTTCCAAAATTTAAATATTGGGATTTTCCATTAGAGACACAATTAAAGTTTTTAAATGAAAATAAGCAATATCATTTGGTGAATCATATCACGGAAAATATTGCAGATCGTCAATATACAGAAAAGGTTTTGGATGAAATGTTTATAGCATTTTATTACACAAATAATATAGAAAAATGTATATGTGTTGCAAAAAAATTAGAATTTGTTGGAATAAGTGATCATATTATATCAAATTTTGATTATTTATTTCATTTATTGCGTTCTAGAGGAAAAAAAATTACAGGAACAACAGAGATTACATATGAACCATCTGAAAATGAAATAGTTGTATATTATGGATCATATCCAATCACACATAATATGTTTCCGGTATCAAATAAAGTATATAGAAATGCATATTTTTTCAACAAGCTCAAAGATATCCACACATCCATACATGCCGGGGAACATTGGGAAAAAATAGATCAGATATACATATTAAATTTGGAGGATCGCAAAGACCGATATATAGAAACAATGTGTGAATTATGTAAAATCGGGGCACCATTACATAAAGTATATCACTATAAGGCAAAAAAAGACAATACTATTGCAAATGCATATGTTGGAGCAACCAAAAATCACATAGATGCAATGGATCATATGATAGAGAATGGTTACCAAACCTGTTTATTTTTAGAGGACGACATAGTATTTAGTAGTGATACAGAGAGAATAAAAACGGATTTAAAACTGTTTTTTAACAGAAAATATGAATATGATATATGTTTTTTGGCAGCGTCTAGATATCATAAAAAACGCGAAAAAGATGATTTGTTAATAATGTCTGATCAAATATGTACTACATCGTCAGCGTATTTATTAAATATAAATAGTGTACAGAAAGTTAGAAATTGTGTATTTGAAGGATATAATAAACTAATAGAGACCGAAGATTCCAATAAATATTGCATAGATCGTTATTGGACAAAATTACAAAAAGATGAAAAAATATTTATTTTTAAAAGAAAAATGGGCTATCAGCGACCAAGCTATAGTAATTTAAAAAAAACAGTGACAATGTATTTGGATTAATTATTTATGAATTATATTGCCATGTAACATAAATTGTAAATCAAAATATCGCTCCGAATTTTTATTCAATATTGAAATAACTTTTTTATACCGATCAACATTATTTGTGGAACTGCCATTTGCACCCAAGTGTAATGCGTCTGGTTGGTTACCATAATTCAAAATATATAGATTTTTCCACATATCTGTGATAGAATATAATTTTGGCAAATGTATTATTTTAATGTCAACATTTTTTTTGTGATAATAATTGCTTAAAATTACATCATCTGATAATCTACAGTTTACATTATTGATATATTTATCGATATATTCTTGAAAATCTTTATGAAACATAGATAATTTTACACATACTCCACCATACCCTTCTGCAATGCAACACTTCTCTCCATGAATTCTTTTTGGAGAGTATTTAAAATCGATAAAGTTAAATCCAGCAGAAGCCCATACAGAATGATCGCGTTCATCAATTACATGATCAAGAGTCTCAATCATCGTATGCATATATTTAATGTCGTCATCAACATATATAATACGTGTATCATTTGGATTATAGTTATGTCGGTTTAAATATTGTATCGTTGGAACTATTTTTGTGGCAGGTCCAAGATCTTGATCTATACGATTTACAAAAACATTATCAGATATATATTTTGGAATGTTATATTTTTCTCCGGTTCTTTGAAAAATTGTTGGAATATTTAATATGATTAAATCAGGAGATTTTGTTTGATTTAATATACTTTTCAACATAGGCTCGCATTTTTGTATGCGAATCGGGCTTGTTGTAAATGAGACAATATATTTCATATGTTTATAAATAATATTTTAATTATACTATTTAATATAAAAGTATTAAATAGTACATATATGAATAACGAAGAAAAAATACCAAAAGATATTATATTAACTTGGAAAGATACTAATGTACCAAATAATATAATAGAAAAATGGCAGATTTTAAATCCAGAATTTAAAATAAAATTCTTCACAGATAAAAAAATTATAGATTTTTTACATCAAGAATACAATAACATATATGTAAATTTTTTCAAAAATATAAAATTTGGTAGATATAAAGCAGATTTTTTTAGATATTGCTATCTGTATAAACATGGAGGTTATTATTTCGACATAGATATAGAACCAATGTTGCCAATAAAAGAAATATTAGATATTTCATTTCATTATTGTACAGTTTTATCGACAATGAAAAAACATATATTTCAAGCGGTGTTAATCGTTAACAAAAGCGATCCAATTCTAAAGATGTGTATAGATGATATGTTATATTATGGTTCAAATATAGGTATAGATCCACCAGACATACCCCCATATCACGGACATCCAACTAGATGCATGTATGACAATATTGTAAAATATACAGAAACCCCGGTGTTAAATGATGGAATAATAAATGTTAAAAACAAACAAATATTATTGGGAAAAGAAATTATTCAAGGTAGTCGTATTGCAATAAAGTTAAATCATAAAATTTTCGGTTATTCAAGATACAAGAATTATAATAGAGAGACAGGATTTCAAAATATAGATATGTAATATTTTGAGAGAAAATAGAATTTATAATGTGGAGAGAATAATATATAAAAGTAGTGATTATAAAGCATAAAAATTAAAAGCAATTTATTTAGGATATTATATATATATATATATATGAGTGATGATGATGAGTATAAGTATAGATCCGACGGTGCGTCCCCCCTGTATGTGGCGGCGGAGGATGGGAATGAAGTTGCAGTCAAGCGCATCCTGGCAAAGATAAAGACAGGATTTTATAGACGTTGCCCCTTCGTGATTGGCACGTCCCCCTGTGTGGATGAGGAGAGGGAGGGCGGGTCGTGGCCGCTGCTCGTCGCCGCCTCGTTGGGACACAATGAAATTGTGAAGGAGCTGATCAATGCGGGCGCGACGCTGGACAAGGCGAGGGTGACGGACAAACTGACACCACTGTTCATTGCTGTGCAAGAGGATAAAAAAGATGTGGTGGATACCCTGATAGAAGCGATGAGAGATGCGAGCCTGCTTGATGAGAAAAAATTTAGAGCGAGCTTGAATATGAGGACGCTCGTGACGGAGGCTCGTGGCGGAGGATCTCTGACGCCACTTGAAATTGCGGTGGCTTTGGGGAATCCGGTGATGGTGCTGAAGCTGTGTACGGCACTGGAGGAGGCGGGGTTGGGGGACGTCGTGAAAGACTTGGCGAAATTGATGGCGGACTACACGGGGGGGCACAATAAAGATCCCGAAGACGCCCTGCGGTTGGGCTGGGTGAAGAATATGCATGATAGAAGACCACAATCGTTTCGGATAGATGACGTGCTTAAGAACGAGCGTGGCTGGCGCGAGTTCTATGAGCAGCAGGAAAATGCGCTCAAGGCGTGGGAGGATCAAGGACAAAACCGCGATGATTTCGACTTCGCTCGGTTTGAGCAGCAGCTGGTGGAACGCCGGCTGGAGCTGCTGATGGAACGCCGGCGTGAGCAGCCGAAAGAACGAGAAGGAGGAGGAAAACATAAAAAAACGAAACACAAAAAAACGAAACATAAAAAAACCAAACACAAAAAAACCAAGCGCAAGAAATATGCCAAACACAAGAAAACGAAACACAAAAAAACCAAAAAATAATTTAATTACAAACTATTTATTATAAAAAAGAGGATTATTGTCTTTAACTATAAAATAATTTTAGCTAAAACAGAAATATTTTTCATTTTAAACAAAATTTCATAGAATATATATTATAAAAGAGAGAAAAATCGAAAAATGGTAATAAATAAATATCATTTGATAAAATTAAAAGATATTTATTAATTTACACCATATGTGGTGCAATGACGATGCTTTAATATTGTGTGCTCTAGGAGATTTCGCATTTTAAGAACTTAATTAAGAACTTAACTTGCGAATTCGCATTTTAAGAACTTAAATAAGAACT
>Ga0181416_1000407_pt1 | contig 11149 bp, 10 predicted proteins | sample 39SPOviralmetaG_FD_130141 | JGI IMG/M metagenome (GOLD analysis project Ga0181416, IMG submission 130141) | Marine viral communities from the oligotrophic San Pedro Time Series (SPOT) site, San Pedro Channel, CA, USA - 39 SPOT_SRF_2013-01-16 | ecosystem: Environmental > Aquatic > Marine > Strait... | reverse complement strand
CCTGAAGGCTGGTTAGCCTGTGAATATTTAATTCTAGGGTCTTCAGCATGAATGTACATAGCTTCTTTTTCAAAAACTTTACAACACATGTGTTGTTTTTCTGTAGTAGCTACATAGGATAGTTCACCAGAAAAATCAGCATTACTAAAGCCCAGTAATGTATGTACTGAATTAGCTGAATTAACCCCTGTAGAAAATAAAAGTTCAAAGGCTTCAATTTCTTTACCTTCAATGTAGATAGACCATAACTGTGTTTTTTCACTGTATTTAATGTGGTATTCACCGTCTATGTTTTTAGCAGTTTGTAGGGCTTTTCTAATAGCAGGTTCTAAAGGTACTAAGTCAGCAGCATACCTGCCTTCAGCTATAGTGGCTGCATGTGTAGTAGTGATACCACCAATAGTCACTTTAAAGTCTAGTTTATTATTAGTACTGTCTATTAAAATAGGTGCAGTACCCCAGTAATTTATATTAAGGTCACCGGTTGCTTCACCTGTAGTAGTAGATGAAAAGTTATTTAACGGTGTGAAGTCTTCAGTAGGCTGTGACTGCCATACTAAATCATCTAACGTGTGTGACTGTATGTTAGTATCAGTTTTACCCTTATAAGAAAATAAGTGATGGTTACCGTGTGGGGTAGATAGTAGGCATATACCATTTGAAGGGAAGTAGAAATTATTTTTAACTTCTAACTGAGTTACTGCCCCTGAAAAAGTCACTTCTTCTTCAGGCTTACACTGGGTCATAGCTGGACATTCCCCGTCTACTGCTGACAGTGCCCCTGCGGTGTCTGCTACAATACTACCAGTATGACCATTTAGTTCTGTATTACCAAAATTAAACTGTTCTTCATCAAAGGTTACTTCACTACCCCTGACCGTGGCTTTACCGGCTTTTATCCTAATACTTTCATCTAGTGTAGGGTCTTCAGTTCTATACCCTACTTCTACAGCATTAAGTTCTAAAATTTTAGAAGCAGCATCATTATTAACTATTTCTATAATATGTTCTTCACCATCTAAACCATAGAAAAATTCAGTGACTTGAAAAAGATCGGCTGAAAAATTAGTACTGAATGAATTAGAAGCAGCATCACCATTTTCATCAGTTAGTCCCAGGGCTATAGGTGTCTGACCATCTATAAAAATTTCTACATTATCGCATGTAGATGATTCACCTCTATACATAACACCAAAAAAGTTAACCCCTTTTTTAACCTTAAAAGACACCTTAGAATTTTTGTTTACATAACAAACTTTACCTAGATAATAACTAGCATTAGCTGCGGTAGATATGCCGGCATCATTTGACTGAATGAACTGTAGTAACTCATTTTTTAGACTTTTTGCTTCAGGGTCAAAACCGGTGGGGTTTTTAGAATCAGCATTAAGCATATTTTGTAAAGGGTGAAAGCGTCTTTTCCAGTAAACAGCCTCGTTAGTTTCACCGCCTAATACAATTTCACCAATAGTACCACTGTCTACGCTGCCCCCACTGCCCCCACTACCTAGAGCATCTACCTGGGCGGCTAGGTCTTCAAGGTTTTCTTTGTATTTAAGGTCAGTTAAATCTTCATTTATAGGCTGTTTAGCTTTGGCTTCAGTGCCAGAAAAAGGGTGTAATAAAGGCATAGTTTTTTCCTTAAAATATAATTTGGTAAGCTTTACTATTATCTACATCAAATACGCCTGTATTAGGGGCAGTAAAAGCATATTTAGCACGTTGGTCACCATTAGCATTATCATAATCAGTAAAATATAAACTTATATTAGACCCTAAAGGTGTTACAAAATCATCAGTAAAAGTTAATTCATTACCGTTGATTTCAGCTACCGTGTTTATAGGGTCACCTAGGTAAACATTGTTAATATTATCAAATAAAATACACCTGTAGCCAACACCATAACAACTACCATCGGGTACTAAAAAAGTTTTTTGGTCAGTTATAGTTAAATCAAGTTTAGGGCTAGGTGCAATTAGTCCTATTCTAATACCTGAATAACTGGAAAATTCTAGCCCAAAATTTATAGACGCTCCCACATGAAGCCCTGCTACCCCTTTACTCATTACTTCTAAGGTATCGCTAAAGCCTAGTGTACCCCCTTCCTGGGGTAAAAACCGGTGTGTTAGCCTGGTGTTGTCGGCTATATTAATGAAGAATCTATTGAAATGGGTCTTAACTTTCACCTGTGCTTTAGGGGTACTAAATCTGTTAAGAAGTCTATTAGCCCTATTGTTTACAATGGACTGTGTATAGACACCGTATAATTTTACTGTTAGGGTTTTCCTTTCACCGAAAATAGTTATAGAGTCATCATCAGTAAAAGTAGATGTTTTTGTAAATTTTTGGGTACCTTCATTCCAGCCCCATTTTATCACTATTCTATTTACTATTTTATCACTTGAAATTTTCCATGAAGGGTTACCTTCTATATGACTTTCATCTATTTCTGGTAAATTATCAAATTTTGGTACCTGGTCTAAAAGCCCTATAGTTATTTTACCATTAACTGAAAATAACCTAGTATTAGTGGCTTCTAAAATACGTTCTTCTAACCACTTTAAAGCGTTACTTACATCATACACCTGTAGGGTATAGTCATCTTCACCATTAAAGTCATTATCACGTAAATCAGTAAAGCTATCCTGATCTACTAAAGCAGGGTCTATAGATAGGTCATTAAGTATAACATCTAGGGCTATGTCCATACTTTTAGCTTCTTTTTTTGTAACTAGTGAAACGGTGTCCCCATCATCATGTAAAGAAGGGGTAGATGTTAGGTCACCCCTGGCTACACCTGTTAGTTGGTTCAAGGTCTTACCTGAATACTGCATAAATTCTGAACCAATTTTTACACTACCTGAATTTGGAAAATTAGAAGCATCTATTAAATCTATTGTAGTTTGTACGTCAGTTATAACACCATCCAAAACATCATTAATATTTATTAAAGGTGCCTGTACTAAGTCAGTTACTTCTTTAGATGTAAAATCATAATAATTAGGTTTTTTGCTAACAGAATTTATTCTAGTAACTCCTAATAAAACATAGTCATTAAAATCAAAACTACCTGTCATAAAACCAAAGTACAGTTTAACTTCTGCATTTTGTAATGAATTAGATGATGTACCTATAAAAGAAGAAAGCACAGCATTTTTATCTAGTAACCTAAAACCTATGGTGGCTATAGGGGTGTTAGCTTTTCTAATATCTAGGGTTACACCATTTATTTTTACAGTGTCTACTAGACCTAATTTATCCGTGTCTACTACCAGCCCTGATTCTGGTTGATACTGGCTGAAGTAAGTACCGTCAATGGATATAACCAGGTTACCCCTAAAGGTTTTATTTTGTAATTCTGTTAAAAAGTTAGCTGTTAATGACACTATACTACCCTTTCAATACTAAACACAAAATCATATTCAAATTCACCCAGCACCGCTGCCGGTATAGGTCTTTTAGGTGAATAAGAACCTATAACTAACTCCATAGTTTCAAAATCAGGTTCATCACTACTAATAAAATAATTAAATGTACCCCCCCTAGAAGCATGGTTAAGGTAAAAATCATCAAAGGCATCTTTGGTAGCTTCAGTCTGAAAAATAAAAGTTAGTTTATACTGTTTTAAGTTATAATTATGTTGCGTTTGTCGGACACCGCCACTAGAACGTTTTGTATTTTGTACAGCTTTGTACCTTTCATTTAATGGGTCACCTTCAGGGGGACTGTCAAAAGTTACAGTTTTAGGTGTACCTGTTACTAATTCTATATATTCTATCTTAGGTATAAAATTCATTAGGCTACCCCTAAAGTTCTGTTACCAAATTCTTGCCTATCATTAAGCTGTTCTATTAGATTATCTATAGTTTCTTGCGGTATATCCCCAGTAGGTGACTCTATATTTATAACAGTATCACCGCTGCCATTACCTAAATTACCTGAATTAACTGCATTAAAAAGGTTTTGCTGCTGTCTTCTATTAAAGATAGCTTCACCGGCATTTACATTAGCTGTTAACCTGTCACCTGACTGGCTACTTCCTTCTATAATCCCACCTGACTGAAAAGAACCTACTGAAGTAGCAGCTACAGTGGCTACCTTTAAAACTGTGTTAGCCCTAATTAAAGCAGCTAACCCTAGCCCTGCTACAGGTCCAGCCCCTAGTGGTGGGGGTGCCAAAGCAGCAGCTTCAGCAGTAGCACCAGCAATAATTATTTGTGCTACTGACAGGGCTTTTTGTGCTAGAAGTATAGCTTTATTACTTTTACCGGCAAGGGCTTCAGCTAAAGCTAACCCACTTTCAACTATGTCTAGTTTAGCTTTAGTAGTATCACGTGCTAATTTAACTTCAGTAGCAGCCTGTACTTTAGCTCTTTTTATATTAGCTTTATCAGCTTTTTCATTAAGTTTTTTAATGGCTTCTACACGTTTACCTTCTTCTTCTAACAAAGAAATTCTGTGTAATTCTTTAGCCACTAGTTCACGGTCTAAAGCTGCTACTAGCCTTTCAAATTCTTCTTCACCTTCTAATTCTTTAGCTAGTTTTTCTTCTTCAGCCTGTTCCTTTTCTAATTCTTTTTGGGCGGCTTTAAGTTCTTGTAAAGCGTTAAATTTCTTTTCTTCATTACCTAGAACACGGTCTAATTCTTCCTGTGCTGCCGTGTCGTCTTTAACTTTTTGTTCTTCACGTCTAGCATCTTCAGCAGCTACCTGTGCTTCACGTCCTGCTTCAATCTTTTTTCTAAAGTCTTCAGCTACATTAAAACGTTTTTCTTCTTCAGCTTGAATTTTAAGTGTAGCCTGCTGGTTAGCCATTACCTCCTGGTCTAAAACCTGTATATTTTTTCTTAGTCCTTCTTCCTGCTGTTTAAGATTTTCTAAATGGTCAGTTTCACCTGTAAATTCAGCTAATGCCTGCCTAGCACTGTTTACTGATAGTAAAAATTCATTCCAGGCTTTAGCTGTATTTAAAGCCCCTGCTGCTATGAAGTTAAAAAACTGATCTACTTCACTGGCTGCTGAATTAAAGAACTGAAAAGCACTAATAATACCGTCTACCGCATCTACTAGAAGTAGGACACCCTGACCACCTACAAATTCATTGATAGCTTTTAGACCATCACTTAATGGTTCTTCAAAATTAGTAAGTATAGCTGTAGGAAAGTTTTTAAGTTGGTTTACTAATTTTTCAAATTGAAAAGCGGCACTGTCAGTAATTACTGTTAATGCTTTATCAGTAGCCCCTGTAGCTGCCCCTGTATTTTCTAAAATTCTAACAAAGTCATCAAAGTTACCTGATGTAATTTGAATAGCTGCGCCTAATGCCCTTACATTAGGGAATAGTTTAGCTAGTTCAGCTTCACTACCACCTGTGGCATCTTTAATTTCTTTTAGAACATTTACAAAGCCTTTTTGCTTAATGGCTGCTGTAGAAAAGTCAATACCTAGTTTTTTAGCAGCCTGTGAAGCCTGTTCAGCAGGTTTAATAATTGAAGTTAATAATGCCCTAATACCTGTGGCTGCTTCAGCAGTACTAACACCTGATTTAGTTAAGAATGCTAGGGTACCGCCTAGTTCAGAAAATTCTACCCCTGCGGCTGCGGCTAAAGGTGCTACTGTACCTATACTACTAGATAATTCACCGAAAGTAGTGATACCTTCTTTAACAGTAGTAAATAATATGTCACTGGCTTCATTGGCTGTTAGTCCTGACTGGGCATAACTATTGACTGAAGCTACTAAAACCCTAGCACTAGTATCAATATCTACTAGTCCTGCTACGGCTGCTTTATTAGCTGTTTCTAATGTGTCTAATTGTTTAGCTGTGCCTTCTACCCCTGCTGATACAATGTTATAAAATGCACGTGCCTGTTTTTGAGCTTCACCACCAAATTCATTAGACAGCCCTATTAACTGCTGTTTAAGTGCTAAAGTTTCAGCCGCAGTTCTGGGTGCAATAGAATTAATTTCTGCCACTGCCTTACCAAAGTCTAAGGCTGCTTTTGCACCGTCTTGTAAACCTTGGTTTAGTGCCTGGACTGACTTAAGTACAGCCTGGGCACCTAAGTTACCCACAAAACTACCTAGTGCCACGTCCATTGATTTAATAGACTGGGTACCTGTCTTACCTAAATCTTTTACACCTTTATTTAATGCAGTTAAGGTTTTTAAAGCATCTTTGCCTTCTAACTCAATGGCTACACTTATAGTATTAGGCACGTTAAACTTCCTTATTTAGCGTTATTTTTTACAAATTCATTTCTTCTACGGTGAAACATATCAAATATTTCTATCATTTTATTTGGCTGGTCACCTAAAGTACCTTCAAATGGTAGCCCACCTTTTTCATAATGTAGAAAAGCATCTACAATAAAATCAATGGGTACCACATGGTTACCTATACAGTTATTATATCTAATATTTTCTAGCCTGTAACTTTTAGTTTTTAGATCAAAGCAGCCTTTAGACTGACGCTTACGGTATGACTTACCCTGCATTTTAGCTGATTTACCATACTGCATTATACAGGTGCCACAGTCAAACGCTTTAGGGTCTAGCCGTGATTCTATTGAAGCTAATAAAATAGCTGTCTCACTGATAGTTAAGTAACTTTCAGCCTCTATTCTGTAGCTTACATAGTCCCAAATATTAGCCACTTCATAGAGGCTTACTACTTTTTTGTAACACCCTTAAGTTCACTAGGGGGTATTACTTCTACACCTTCAATTTTTTTCTGTGTAAGGGGGTGTACAATTTCAGTAGGCATAACTGAACCTGATAAAGCCCTGGCTGAATATTGAAGATTATCTGATAGTACAGTAGCTAAAAGTTCATCTACACAGTCATCAGTTAATTCAGTCTTTTTAGCATCTTCAAACTTAAGGGCATAGGTATTACCATTTTCATCAGTTAGCCCTGACACGGCTTTTAAACCATGCTTTAGATTGAAGAACACCTGTAAAGCCGCATCTATTTGAAGCTGTCCTTTTTCTACACTAGTTACTAGTGATGTAATTTTTGCTTTAGTTTTATAGTCTAATTGCTTGAAGTCAAAACTAATCTTTTCTTCTTCATGTGAAATTTCAATTCTAAAAATTCTGCCCATAGGGCTTACTACAATAGCCATTTTGTTATTCTCCTATAAAGTAAAAGGGGTACAATTTTAGTACCCCTTAACTATAGAAAAAATATATTGTTATTACAAGCTTAGATAAATGCTAAAAATACTGAGTCATTACCTGCTGATTTATACGCCTGTCCACTAATTTGGTCGGTAAGAATACCATCTTCATCACCTGTAGTAATTTCAGTACTTCTACAATTAGGCATATAAAAAGCTACAATTTCTAAGTGTTCATCTTTAGAAGTGGCACCTGGGTTATGAGAAGAACCAAAGATACTAAAAGCAGTGTTTTTATCAAATTTTTCAAACTGTTCTACATCATCATCTTCCATATACGGATTAGCCGAAAATGTAGTGACTAGTTCAGTAATACGTGAACTAATTTTACCCTGACATGAAGCCGTAGATGTTAAAAACCCTAGGGTGTTAGTCATGGTCATACCAAAGTTATTAAGAACTAATTCTACATCGTCCTGGTAAATTTTAGAACAAAGTACTACAGGTGGTAGTGAGCTATCAAATTCTGAAGCAAAAAGTGGTGTACCTACTTCACGTTCATAGTTCAGACCTTCCATAGCAAAGGTAACCTGTGGTAACTGACCTGTACTAAAGTTAGAAATTTCAGCAGAAGTTACTCGCATACCAATAGCTTTTTCACGAATTTTACCACCAAGGTAATTAGTAACTGAAACAGTAGGTGCCCCAGCCTGGTGAAAGTACATAGTAACTGGTGCTACTTCTACATTATCAGAAGGTGCTGCACCCATTGGTACTAGTAGGTCAATATAATTATCACCTGGTGTAGTACTTACCGCAGTGACAGGGCTAACGTGGTCTTCAGCACCACTTTCAACAAATTCTTTGATTTTTACAATGTCATGTACCTGGTATTTAGCACCATCACCATCAGCTAACTGAATACGTGAAACTGCGTGACCAGTATCAGAAATGGTAGAAGTAATAGTACGTTTACCACCTAACATGGCTTCATAAAGGTCATTAGCTTCAGGTGCATCACCTTCTGCTGAACCTGCACGATATTCAATAGGCACAGAACCAGCCATAGACTTTTGACCTACCCTAGCAGGTACTTTTTCTACAGTAGAAGTTCTGTTATTCCTTTCAAGTAATTCTTTAGAAGGTGTAAATTCTAAACCATCACTTAAAACTTCCAGGGCACTAGCACCTGAAGCTTCAGGCACGTATGTACCTTCAACAATTTCTTTTTCAACGTAGACACTGCCTTCATCAGCTACTAGACCTATACCCATTTTATCCTTCCTTAGTTAGTTAATTATTCCTATATTGATATTGAATTACAAAATTAGCCCTTAAAGCTGCCACTGAATTATCTTCACTAAATTCAGGGTCTTCTAATGTAAGCCCACTTATTAATAGTACTCGGTTACCTAGAGTAGGTAAAGCCAGCTTTGACTTCTGAAACTCTTTTAAAGTGTCCTGAACCTTTTTGTACATGACCATAATGGTATTATTTTGCACTACATCACAGTCTTTATTCTGGTAATCATCGGTTAGAATTAACTGATAATTATGGTTCATTGTAGTAAAGCCCATAGCCCTACCTTCAGCAAAGGTAGCAGAACCAGGTATAAAGCCAAAGCGGTTAGTGTAGCCCCTATCAGAATTTAGATTTATGTCATATTCATAGTCTAGCTGTTTACCGTTGTCAGTTAGTCCTGGCAGCAAAGCCTTAATAGCTGTCTGAATTTCTTCTACTATACCCATGTTAAATTAGTCCCAGTATCACCCATATTTTCTTCTTCATTTTCTTCACCATCATCATTGGTGTCAATTCTAAGCATGAAGACATTCAAAGCTTCATCAGCACGTTTATCATGTCTTAACCCTGCCCTTTCCCACTTATCATCATTTTCATCAGATAGTTCATCTAAGTAAATATAGGATAGTGCAAAGAACTTAGAAGCTTCACGTAATTGAAAAGGGTCAAATAAATCAAACTGTGTAAGGTCAGAAAAGTCAAGGCTATCTTCTTTTTCACCAGTGAACAGTACATTAGGTTCATCACCATTAGCCTGTTTAACTTTACGGTGCCCCAAATTTCTAAACTGCTGAATAATGTGCTTTCTAGCAGCTTCATGTTTTTCAATCCAAGGTTCATCATTGTTATGTTTAGAAACTATATTAGACCTGATGCCCACTAAATCAATATCATTACTAAAAAGTACATTCACACCGTTTAGTTCTGTTTCAGGGGTTAAGTCATCAGGTGCAGAAATTCTAATATAGTAATTTTCATCACCATCTATTTCTACTGGTGCCCAGTCACCTGGTCTATTCCAGTACATAAAACCTGACTTAATAAAGTCTTCAGTTTCATCTACTATATCAGGTAAAGCTACCCAGGCAGCACCATTATAATATTCAAATACCAGGCTAGTAGCCACAGCATTCAATACTTTGAAGTCAATATAAAACTGCCTAAATGCTTTGTAATATCCTACGTGCATGTACTGACCAGCAGTTAAAGCCATAGGTACTGAAGGGGTGGTGTAATCTTTTACCCTAACAGACACATCATCTAGGTTTAATTTTACCGTGTAAAAATCTTGGCGTTTCATAATTTCATTTTCCTACTATCAAATAAGACTGTAAATAAGTCTTTATCTGATAAAAAAGTATTAGAGTCATAAACAGCTTTACCCTTGACTATTTCAGTCTTCTTATAATTTAGTTCAGGTCTTAAAGCTTTAAATACACTTACTATATTTTCAAAACAGTACAGTGATTTTTTACCCTTTTCAAAAAGGTAATCATAGGGAATACCTAAAAATTTAGATGCTTCAGTAAATAACAGTGCCTTATCAGCTTCAGTTAAGAAGTTAGGCTTTAAGGCTATAACTACGTCTTTAGTAGTTAAAAAGGTCACCAGGTCTGTTTTTACAACACCACTACCCACGGCTTCAGTCACATAACAAATGTCATCAGTAGCTTTGCCTACATAAATGGCACCGTGCTTAACACTTACTGGGTTTATTAAATTAGACAGTTCACCATAGGTAGTGGTAAGTAGTACCGTCCCTGGTTCTACTTTATCTCTTATTCTATAATAGAATTTTCCTGTAATTAGTTTACGTGACCAGGGTGAATGAATTTTACCCACCCACTTGATGAAGGGTGTAGCTTTTCTAAGTATAAATTTATAAAAACTACTTAACATAATTAAGCCACCAGGTGTAGGTCATGGTTCACATAAACCATTTTATCATTTTCAGTATTATTGGTGTACTTAACCCTAATTATCATGCCTGTATAGATAGTGGCTTCATAGGGTAGTACTTTTTTTAATTCTTTAGACATATTCCAGGTGTCACCAAATTGGTCTAATACATAGCTAGGTACACCTGAATAACTACCAGCAGCCGTGTCTACAATTTGAAGTTGTACTTCATCACCATAGTCACCATTAAGTATTTCAATACCATTAAACCTAAATTCACCTGGTGTTATAGCATAGTCAATATTAGTAGCTACACCTTTAATACATAACTTTTTTACACCCTTACCCCTAAAGTGGTTTTTACCCTTAGAAGCAAAGGGGGCTATTACTACTTCATCACCTATTTTACCATTAGCTGAAGCCTTTAAATTTTCTTCATAATCTTTTTCATTCTTAGGTGCCAGGTGGTGTGTATAGTAAAGTGGACCATCAATAGCTATAAGTCTAATACGTTTATCTTTAACATAACTAAAGTGTTTCAGACCTTTGGTAGAAATATTAGCTTTAAATTCTGAATAGTCACTTAACTTAATTTCAATCATTACGGATTAATCCTAAAAACTTCAATAGAGAAAACAGCCCCACCTGTTAGTATTCTTACTTGTGAGTCTTCTGCTGCCTGTAATTGGATTGTAAAAATATCACCATTAGAACATTCTGCAAAAACACTTGCCCCTAGTTGTGCCTGTCTGTCATTATCTGCTTTATCTGCGGTTAAACCTAAATAAGTAGCCTGCGGCAAAGCTGTTCCATTTTTTAAAACCCT
>Ga0181416_1000405_pt1 | contig 11162 bp, 11 predicted proteins | sample 39SPOviralmetaG_FD_130141 | JGI IMG/M metagenome (GOLD analysis project Ga0181416, IMG submission 130141) | Marine viral communities from the oligotrophic San Pedro Time Series (SPOT) site, San Pedro Channel, CA, USA - 39 SPOT_SRF_2013-01-16 | ecosystem: Environmental > Aquatic > Marine > Strait... | reverse complement strand
TATATTAGCCTAAATTTTCCAAATGGGCTTTTATATTGTTGTTTATCAGAAACATATGGATTTTTAAAAGGTCCAATAGATATGTTGACACTTTACGAAAATAAATATAAACAAGAGGTACAGAAGTTTGCTAATGAGCAAGTTGGTAGAAGACGAAGAGATGACTACACAGACGGTGCAGTTAGAATACCAGTAAACTCAGCAAACCCGTAGGAGATTAAATTATGGCAATAACATCAGCAATATGTTCAAGTTTTAAACAAGAACTTTTACAAGGTAAACACAATTTTGCATCATCTGGTGGAGATACTTTTAAACTTGCATTATTTACAAGTTCTGCTTCTTTAGGTGCAGCAACAACAGATTATTCAACTTCAAATGAAGTTACAAATACATCAGGAACAGCTTATACAGCTGGAGGTGAAACTCTTACAAGATCAGGAGTTGGTCTAACGGGAACAACAGCATTCACAGACTTTACTGATGTTACATATTCTTCAGCCTCTTTTACTGCAAACGGCGCAATGATTTATAATACAACTACAGGAACAGGAACAAGCACAACTGACTCTGTAGCAATTATTGCTTTCGGTGGTGATAAAACAGCAAGTAACGGAACTTTTAAAATTGAGTTTCCAGCAAACGACGCTACAGCAGCAATAATCAGATTAGCATAGGAGGTCGACCATGTCGACGACTTCAGGATGGGGCAGGTTAACCTGGGGCCAAGCTGAATGGAATGAGAACACAACTTTAAAAACAGGTTGGGGTGCTCAAGCTTGGAGTGGCGATGGTGGCTGGGGAGATCTTTCAGACCAAACAATTTCTTTAACAGGTATACAAATTACAACTAGCCTTGGTTCAGTTGATGTTCCTGATCAAGTTATAACACCTACAAGTTTTGAAATAACATTATCACAAGGTGAAGCTTTTGTTCCTGTTGTAATTGATACAACTTTATCAGCAACATTCTCAGTTGGTTCATTAACAGTCAATGACGTAACTTTAGGTTTAACAGGCCAACAAGTTACAGCTGCATTAGGTGTACCAGTTGTAGCTGACATGACTGTCGGAATGACAGGTCTTGATCTCACTTTATCTCAAGGAACTGCTTTTGCTCCAAATGATACTGTTATTATTTCTGGTCAAGAAATAACTTTAACACAAGGCACCGCAACTGGAACTTCTTCACAAGAAGCTACTTTAACAGGTATTGAAGCAACATTTACTTTAGGTTCAATAACTGTACCAAATGATACCGTTATTGTTTCTGGACTTTCTATGGAAACTACTCTTGGTTCTATAGTTGGATTAGGAGGTGCTGTTGCTAATCTAACTGGTATTAGTATGACAAGTAGTGTTGGTGTTTTAGATCCCAATGATATGACATTGGGAATAACTGGAGTATCGGCTTCATTTAATATTGGTTCAATAACTGTACCTCAAATCGTAGTAGGATTAACTGGACAATCGGCAACATTTGGTATAGGAACTGTAAATATATTTGCTTATGGCAATGTTGACCCTGGTCAAAATAACAGCTATAGTAATGTTTCAACAGGAACAAATAATAGTTATTCGAATGTTGCAACAGGATCAAATAACAGCTATACTGATGTAGCAGCTTAGGAGAATTTTTTATGGCATCAACATACACCCCTCTGGGTATAGAAAAACAAGCAACTGGTGAAAACGCAGGAACTTGGGGTACAAAAACAAATACAAACTTAGAAATCGTAGAACAAATATCTGGTGGTTATTCAACTCAAGCAGTAACAGATGGTTCCGATACAACTCTTTCAGTATCTGATGGATCAACAGGTGCAACTCTTGCACATAGAGTTATAGAATTTACAGGATCACTTACAGCATCTAGAAATGTTACAATACCTTTAGATGTACAAAATTTTTATATTTTAAAAAATGCAACTTCTGGATCACAGAATGTTGTATTTAAATATGCAACTGGTACAGGAACTTCTGCTACAGTTCCAAATGGCAAAACTGTAATTGCATATGCAAAAGCAGACGATGGAACTAACCCAAATATATCACTACAAGCTTTTGGTGGAGATGTTGTAGATGATACATCACCACAACTAGGTGGTAACTTAGATACTAATTCTTTCATGATAGACTTTGATGATGCTCACGGTATCAGAGACGAAAGTGGAAACGAACAATTAATTTTTGAAACAACTGGATCTGCAGTAAACTTTGTTGATGTAACAAACTCTGCAACAGGTGCAGGACCACAAATTGGTGCAAATGGTAGTGATACTAATGTTAGTTTAAAACTAAGACCTAAAGCAACTGGTAATATTGAGATTATGGGTGCAACAAATCCAGGTTCAATTCAGCTTAATTGTGAATCTAATTCGCATGGGATTAAGCTTACATCACCCCCACATGCTAATGCACAATCATATGAAATAAAATTTCCCACTGGAAATATAACAGCAGGCACATTTTTAAAGGTAGATAGTATCACAGGGTCAGGAACAACAGCAGTTGGTCAATTAACCTTTGATTCTTCACCAGCAACAACAGGAAAAGCTATTGCAATGGCAATCGTTTTCGGATAAAAGGATTAAATTATGGCAAACCCAAATATAGTAAATGTAGCAACAATTAACGGTGAGTCGGTAGGCTTTAATTTAACAGCTACTACGACTACAACTTTATTAACTGTATCATCAAATAAAGTTTTAAAAATTAATAGAATTACATGTGCAAACGTTGACGGAACGAATGCAGCAGATTTATCATTATCAATCACAAAATCTAACTTCACATCAGCAGGTGTTACAAATTTTGACACTTCAGGAACTTTTTTTCTAGCTAAAACAGTTTCAGTGCCAGCAGATGCTACACTAGTTGTATTGGATACTCCAATATATTTAATGGAAGCAGACGTACTTAAAGGTGGAGCAGGCGCTGCTTCTGATTTAGATTTATTTATTTCATATGAAGTACTAGACGATTAGGAGGTTTAAATTATGGCTGGCAATGGCGGAATAATTGGACCTGTAAATACAATTCATACATGCACTCAAGCAGAAGTAATACACAATAAAACATCTTCAGGATCTGTAACTCTTCAAGCAAGAACAACTACTGTTCAAGCTACAGTTATAGCTGGCGGTGGTTCAGGTGGATACATGAATTCTGGACCACAAGGTGGTGCAGGTGGTGGTGGAGCTGGTGGTATTTTAGAAGTTTCTTGTGTAGCTGTAACAGGTGGTGCATCAATAAGTTATGTAGTTGGTGGTGGAGGATCTGGTGGAAGAGGTTCTGAAAATAATGGAACAAATTCTACTTTATGTGCACCCTCAACTCAAACAGCAGTTGGTGGTGGTTATGGAAATAATTCAGGAGGTTCAGGTGGTGGAGGTGATGCTGGTTGTTCAGGTAGCCCTGTATCAGGAGCTTCTGGAACAGCATGTCAAGGTAATAATGGTGGAGCAGGATTTTATAATCCAGGTTCTCCTGGAAATAATTACAGAGCTGGTGGTGGTGGTGGAGCTGGTGGAACAGGAACACCAGGATCTGGTTATGCAGACAGTCCAACAGTATCAGCTGGTGGAGCTGGTAAAACAATTACAATAACAGGAACTCCCGTAGTTTATGGTGGTGGAGGTGGAGGTGGTGTAAGAAATGATGCAAACTCATCTGCTGCTGGCGGTGCAGGTGGACCTGGCGGTGGAGCTAATGGAGCTCCTTCTCCTAGTGGAGTTGGATCTAATGCTCCCGACAATACTGGTGGTGGAGGTGGTGGCCAAGGAAATTATTATGGTAATGGTCCAACTTACGCAGGTGGTAATGGTGGATCAGGTAGAGTTATATTTAAAGAACCAGAAGTAGGTGCTTCAGCATCAGGAGTCTGGAACATGCAAACAGTTTATTGTGAAGTATTAAATAATAATTGGGTATCAAGAACAGCAACAGTAGATTACATGGTAGTTGCTGGTGGTGCATCTGGAGCTAGATTTGCTGGTGTTGGAGGTGGTGGAGCTGGAGGTTATCGTGCATCAGGATATGGACCAAGTCCATTACAAGGAACAGCGCAAAGTTTAAGTTTAGGAAGTTATACAGTTACAGTTGGTGGTGGTGGAGCAGCTCAACCTGGAACTGGTTCAAATGGTAATGATGGTACTAATTCAATTTTTTCAACAATTACATCACAAGGTGGTGGAGGTGGTGCTAGAAGTCAAGGAGATCCACCTGGTTCAAGTGGTGCAGGTAATCCTGGAGGATCAGCTGGAGGAAATGCCTTTTCTTCTCCATCTACTGTTGGAACTGGTAATACGCCATTTACAGATCCACCTCAAGGAAATAATGGTGGTAGAGGTAATGAAGCTCCAGGTAGTCCAAACAACGCTGGTGGTGGAGGTGGTGGAGCTACTGCAGTAGGAGCTAATGGGTCATCTGGTTGTGGTGGAAATGGAGGTGCAGGAGCACCTAATGCAATTACAGGAACAGCAACAACATACGCTGGCGGTGGTGGAGGAAGTGCTAATTCTGGAACTGCTGGAACAGGTGGAGCTGGCGGTGGAACCGCAGGAACTCCTTACACTGGTGGAGCAGCGGCATGCGCCGCAGCAGCTAACACTGGAGGTGGTGGAGGAGCTGGTGGAAATAATAATTCTGGAGCAGGTGGTTCTGGTATCGTGGTCGTAAGAGCGCCTTCAAGCACAGGAGTAATATTTACAGTTACAAATCCAGGTGGTCAACAACCAGGATCAAGTCCAAATTATAACGAAGTTTCTCAAGCACCTAACGGTGACGTTGTAGCAAAATTTATAGCATCAGGAAATTTAAACATATTAGATTCAAGTGCAGGTGTTAGTGCAGATTATTTAATTATAGCAGGTGGTGGAGGTGGTGGAAATGACCATGGTGGTGGAGGTGGTGCAGGTGGTTATAGAACTTCTTTTGGTTGTGGTTGTGTATCAAATTTAACTTTAGGTGCAGGAACTTACACAGTTACTGTTGGTGGTGGTGGAACTGCGGCTGGTCCTTCTGGACCTCCAGGTAATGCTGCTCCTTCAGGAAATCTTTCTTCATTTTATGGAATTGAATCAGCTGGTGGTGGAGGAGGTGGAAACTATCCTTCTGCAGGTGGTAATGGTGGTTCCGGTGGTGGTGGTAATGGTCCTTCTGGTGCAGCTGGATCAGGAAACACTCCTCCAGTTAGTCCTCCACAAGGAAATAATGGTGGGGTTGGTAATGCAGTTGGTGGTCAATTTTCGGCTGGTGGTGGTGGAGCTGGTGCTGTTGGTTCTAATGCAGGAACAGGTACTGGATCAGGAAATGGTGGAAATGGTTTAGCAAATAGTATTACAGGATCTTCAGTTACAAGAGCTGGTGGTGGAGGTGGTGGAAGTAATCCAGTAAGAGGAACTGGTGGAACAGGTGGTGGTGGAGATGGTGGAAGTCCAGGATCTGCTTCTTCTGACGGAACAGCTAACACTGGAGGTGGTGGTGGAGGTTCAGCTAATGGCCCAGCCCCTGCTCCTTCTGTTTCTAGAAATGGTGGATCAGGAATCGTTATAGTACGTGTACCAGGATCAACAGGTGCAAGTGTTGCACCAGGAACTAATAGTATTGCAACATTACCAGGACCAGCTGGAGGATGTAAAGTAGCATCATTTACTGTAACTGGAACGTTGACAATAAGTTAAAATTAAAATATAAAATATAAATTTAAGGAGTAATAATATGGCACATTTCGCAGAATTAAAAACAAAACCAGATCCAACAGGATTTACATCTGACACTCATCAAGTAGTTGAAAGAGTAGTAGTTGTAGGAAACGATTGTGTTCCTTCAGACATGCACCAAGATGGTGAAACATGGTGTATTAATTTTTTTAAAGGTGGAATTTGGAAACAAACTTCTTACAATCATAATTTTAGAAAACAATACGCAGGTATCGGAATGATTTATGATCCTGTTAAAGATAAATTTTTAAGTCAACAACCTCATGCTTCATGGTCATTAGATGCAAGTGATGATTGGCAAGCACCAATAACTTATCCAACAGTTATAAATGATGGTGCAGATCCAGTTGTATGGCATTACAATATTCTATGGAACGAAACAAAATATCAGGCTGACAACACACAAGGTTGGGAAGCATCTAAATCAAACGACGAATCGGAAACACCTACCAAATATAATTGGAATGGCTCAGCTTGGGTGTCCGAATAGGAGACTTAAGACATGGCCAGATCTAATGGCGGAATAATCGGTGTAAGTAATCAATCTTCTTTCGGGAAGAATAAAGCTACATCTAGCACATCAAACACACCTAGTGCAGCTACTACACAACCAGGCACAAGATTAGTTGATACTCTTGTTGTTGCTGGAGGTGGAGGCGGTGGACCTACAAGTGGTGGTGCTGGTGGCGGTGGTGGTGCTGGTGGTGTTAGAGCAATTTCAAGTATACCAGTTTGTGGTAATACAGCTTTAGGAGCAGTAGTTATTGGTGGCGGAGGTGCTGCATATACAGACGGAGTTAATTCAAGTGTTGTTATAGGAAGCACAACTTACACTTCTGAAGGAGGTGGAAAAGGTGGAAGAAGTTTTCCTTCTATTGCTGACGCAGGAACAGGTGGATCAGGTGGTGGTGGACAAGGTTATACAACTGAAGATTTACCTAATGGAGCAGCAGGAAACACTCCTCCAACAACTCCTCCTCAAGGAAATCCTGGTGGAGATGGAAGATTTTCTTCATCTTCTGGATGCGCTCAAGCTGCTGGTGGTGGTGGAGGTGCTAGTGGTGCAGGAACTCCTGCTGATCAACCAACCCCTAGTTCTAGTAACGGTGGTGCTGGTGGTGCTGGATTGGCAAGTACTATCACAGGATCATCTGTCACTTATGGTGGCGGTGGTGGTGGTGGAAAAAGAATGGGTAGTGGATCTGCTGGTGCAGGTGGAGCAGGCGGTGGTGGAGCTGGTGGAAAAGCAAATAATGATGGAACTGCAGGAACTGTAAACACTGGCGGTGGTGGTGGTGGAGCTGGTGGAGAACCCAATGAATCAGGTGGTGCTGGTGGATCAGGAATCGTAGTCGTAAAAGAATTAAACAGAGCAAGTGGTGTGTGGTCGATGCAAAGTGTATTTAGCGCAAGGAATCAAGGAACATGGCCTGATGGAACAGTAGTTGATCCATTTACAGTAGATTATATGATACTAGCTGGTGGTGGTTCAGGACGTGGTGGTATCGGTGGTGGCGGAGGTGCTGGTGGATTAGTATATTCATATGGTAATCCAAACGCAGCAGGAATAGAATTTGATACAGGAGTATATGATGTTACAATCGGTGCTGGTGGATCAGCAGGAAAAGGTGTTAATACAACAATAGTAGGTCAACCAGGAGCTGTAGGAAGTGTTTGTAGAACAGCTTCAGGTGGTGGACATGGACCAGGTCCAGGTGGATGTGGTACAGGTGGATCAGGAGCAGGTGGAGGACACAACCAAGCTGGATCAGCAGGTAATACACCAGCAGTACCAACAGCACTTGGAGGACCTCAAGGAAATAATGGTGGTGGAGGTGGTGGAGGTTATGCGGCATCTGGTGGTGGTGGAAGAGGTGGAGTTGGAGCATCTTCTTCAGGATCTGGTGGAGCTGGTGGAGCTGGTGGAGTTGGTATAACTTTAAGCGTTGATAATAGTCCAAGACAATTTGCTGGCGGTGGTGGAGGTGGAGCTTATAACCCAGGATCAGCGGGAGCAGGTTCTCCTTGTGGATCTGGTGGAGCAGGAGTTCCAGGAACAGGGCCAACAACAGCACCTTCTTCTAGTAATGGACCAGTTAATAGAGGTGGTGGTGGTGGAGGAAATGGTGAATCTGCACCTCCTTCAAACACTGGAACTGGTGGATCAGGTATGGTTATTTTAAGATATCCAAATGCAGTAGCACCTAGAATATCTATTGCACCGGGAACAAATACAACTGGACCTGTACCGGGATGTCAAACTGCAGCTAGTTTTACAGTAACAGGAACGTTTACAGTTTCTAGTTAATATTGACAGTTACATAATAAATGCTATATTAAGTTCATAAAGACATATGAACTTAACGAATTATTATTGGTATTTTAAATCAGCAATTCCAGAACGTATCTGTGATGACATTGTAAAGTATGGTCATCAAATGCAAGATCAAATGGCAGTCACTGGTGGTTATGGTAATAAAAAATTAAATGCAAAACAAACAAAAAATTTAAAAAAGAAAAGAAACTCTGACATTGTATGGATGAATGACAGATGGGTTTATAAAGAAATACAACCTTATGTGCATCAAGCAAACGCTAATGCTGGTTGGAATTTTGAATGGGATTTTAGTGAGTCTTGTCAATTTACAAAATATAAAAAAGGCCAGTATTATGATTGGCATTGTGATAGTTGGGATCAACCTTATCAACGACAACAAGGTGATCCGTCACATGGTAAAATTAGAAAACTGTCTGTAACTGTTACTTTATCTAATCCAAAAGATTATAAAGGTGGTGAACTAGAATTTGATTTTAGAAATCTTGATCCAGATAAAAAAAGAAATGTTAAAAAATGTACAGAGATACTCCCTAAAGGATCATTGGTTGTGTTTCCTTCATTTGTATGGCATAGAGTATGTCCAGTAAAAAGTGGAGAAAGAAACAGTTTAGTAATATGGAATTTAGGATGGCCATTCAGATAATAGATAATTTTTTAGAAGAACAAGAGTTTAATAAACTTAATAATATTATTATGGGAGATAGTTTTCCTTGGTACTACAATGATTTTATGACAAAATGGCCTGATAACAAATTTTATTTTACCCATACTTTTTATAGAGAACCCGGTATTCAAAGTAATTGGTTTGATATTTGGTTACCAACTATTCAAAAATTAAAATGTAAAAGTATAATGAGAATAAAAGCAAATAATTATACTTGGATGGGTAGTAAAGAAAAAAATGATTTACATACAGATTATCCTTTTAAACATAAAGGCTGTTTATTATATATAAATGATAATAATGGTGCTACTTATTTTAAAGAAAAAACTGTAGTTCCAAAAGCAAATAGAGCAGTGTTGTTTGATCCTAGCATTCCTCATTCAAGTAGTTTATGTGATGATCAAAAAAGAAGAGTAACTGTTAATTTTAATTACTTTTAAAAAGGAAAAATATGAAAAAGAAAAAAGCTAAAGCTAAAAAACAAAAAGTAAAAAAAGAAGTTGTAGGTTATCCTCAACAATTACAATTAGAAGAATTTTTTAAATGTCCTATATGGTTTGCAGATGAACCAAAATTTGTAGATGATTTAAATAAAGCATCAGACAAATATATTGAAGCATCAAAAAAAACATTAAAACCAGCTATTGATAAACGTAATAAAAAGTTTGGTGATAAAGGTGACATGGGTCATGTGTTTCATTCAACAACATTAATTGGTGATCCTAATTTTAAACAATTACAAGATTACATCGGTGCAACAGCACATAATTTATTAGGTGAAATGGGTTTTGACATGTCTGGTCATCAATTATTTACTACAGAAATGTGGGTACAGGAGTTTGCTAAAAAAGGTGGTGGACACCACACTTTACACACACATTGGAATGGTCACATATCAGGTTTTTATTTTTTAAAAGCAGATGAGTCTACATCATTACCAATGTTTGAAGATCCAAGACCAGGTAATGTTATGAATTTATTACCAGAAAAAGATAAAACAAAAGTAACCTATGCATCATCAGCAGTAAACTACCAAGTAAAACCAGGTAGAATGATATTTTTTCCATCATACTTACCTCATCAGTACATTGTAGATATGGGATATAATCCATTTAGATTTATACATTGGAACTGCCAAGCAATACCAAAAGGAGTATTAAATGTCGTTTAAAAAAAATAAATATACAGTATTAAAAAATGCTATCTCACCTGAAATTGCAGAGTTTGTTTATAAATATTTTTTAAACAAAAGAAATGTTGCAAGATTTTTATTTGATCAAAAATATCTATCACCATTTACAGAATATTTTGGTGTGTGGAATGATGACCAAGTACCAAATACTTATTCACACTATAGTGATATTGCTATGGAAACTTTATTACAAGAAGTAAAACCAGTTATGGAAAAACACACCGGTATTAAGTTAAGTCCTACGTATTCTTATGCAAGAATATATAAAGAAGGTGATGTATTAGCTAGACATAAAGATAGATACTCTTGTGAAATATCTACTACATTAAATCTAGGTGGAGACCCTTGGCCTATATATTTAGATCCAACAGGTAAACAAGGTCAAGCTGGTGTTAAAGTAGAACTTAAACCAGGAGACATGTTAATATATTCTGGTTGTGATCTAGAACATTGGAGAGAAGAATTTAAAGGTAAGAATTGTGGTCAAGTATTTTTACATTATAACAAATCATCATCTAAAACAGCTAAAGAAAATTATTTAGACAAGCGACCTTTACTAGGTGTACCTGCTTGGTTCAAAGGTACAAAGTTGACAAAAATTAAAAAATAGTCTATACATTAGGCTTGCGAGGGGATGATCCACCACTGATTCCCCTTGCTTTAAACATATTGAAATCACACACAATTTGCTATAATACCTAATAAACAGGAATTTTATATGCTACAAAAAATAGGGTTTCAACCTGGAATCAATAAACAAATTACAGAAACCACAGCAGAGGGTCAATGGACTGACTGTGATAATGTAAGATTTAGATATGGTACACCTGAAAAAATAGGTGGTTGGAAACAATTAGGAGACGACGCACTTACTGGTGCAGGTAGAGGACTTCATCATTTTGTAAATAGTAAAGCTAGAAAATACGCAATTATTGGTACAAACAGGATTTTATATGCATATTCAGGTGGTGTATTTTATGACATACATCCTATTAAATCTACAACAACGCTTACTAATGCATTTAGCACGACCAACGGATCACCGACTGTTACAATAACTTTTTCTAGTCCCCACAATATAGGGGAGCAAGACATAATTCTATTAGATAATTTTAGTGCAATAACTAATTCTAATTATACAGCAGCTGATTTTAATGATAAAAAAAATATGGTAACAACTGTACCATCACGCACAACTATAAATATTACAATGCCAAGTAATGAATCAGGCTCTGGTGCAACAAC
>Ga0181416_1000400_pt1 | contig 11207 bp, 7 predicted proteins | sample 39SPOviralmetaG_FD_130141 | JGI IMG/M metagenome (GOLD analysis project Ga0181416, IMG submission 130141) | Marine viral communities from the oligotrophic San Pedro Time Series (SPOT) site, San Pedro Channel, CA, USA - 39 SPOT_SRF_2013-01-16 | ecosystem: Environmental > Aquatic > Marine > Strait... | reverse complement strand
ATTCTCTACTAAGTATTAAGAACCTTTACACGAAAACACCTCGACTACTTCTTTACTTTAAACTTAACTACCTTCTTTTTAGACTTGATCTTTATTTCATTGTAGTTTATATTATCTATATGAAAATCTCTTATATATTTTTGAAAGAATACACCATCATCAGCCATACTATTAAACTCTTGAGTTTTTAATCTAAATAGTTTATTCTCTTTACCTTTAATCTTTTTTCTACCACAACTCTCAATCTCTAATCCTAATTCTTCTTTTAACAAATTATTAAATATACTACCTATTTGTTTATTTGTTATATTATCTAATTTATCATCTTTAATATTTGTTAGTCTTAAATTTCTATCACTAAACAATAAACTAAATGACCTATATGATATTGTTTTTAAACTCTCAGCCATACTACTATAATCCTTTGTATAATAATTAGTATCCCAATCTATTTTATCCTCTTTAATAAATCCTAATTTTTTTAGGTATAGAGATATAAAGTAATATTTCATTAAATATTTTTCTGTTATTTCTGTATAGTCTTTAGCCTTTGTAAATTTACAAATCCTATCCATTAAAAGATCTTCATAGGATTTTTCTACACTATCCTCACCAACTTTATAAAATACGATGTCCTTCATAAATTTCTTAAATCTAACATTATTATAGAAACAACTTGAAACGGCTACCTCACCCATTCTATCAAATGTTTCTCGGATCTCTTCTAAATTTTTTGTCCTATCTACGTACTGATTTATATATTTATATTTAGTATATTCTTCATAATCTTTAACATCATTTAACATACCACTATCGTCCTTTAACATTTCTAACTCGGCAAATCTCTCGTCCGAAACTAATTCACACTTATCATAGTTAAATTCTAAATCCTCGCTATAAGTGCTTTCTATTCTTTCACTTTTAACATCGTTTTTAACTATTGTTATATTCTCGCACTCCATAAACTTATTGAAAATTTGGTAGAAGTACACCTCATTCAAATTCTCTTCTAATCTACAGAAAATAATTAGATTAACAATATACCGAAGCCGTGGGTCATTATAAGCACTATCTAACCAAGGCATAGTTCTATTTAAACTTTCTATGTAATTCTCTTCACACATTTTAACATCGCTTAAAGTCAATGGCAACTCGCCTTCTGTAGGCATTTTAAAGGCGAAATATTCTATATTATTATTTGTAAATTTTCTAACTCTCTTAAAGGCTTGGATACTATCTCGCAATAAACAACTACCTTTATTTAACAAGTACATATAGAGATTATCTTTAGGGGCTTTATCATAAGAAATACCAGCCGTTAAAGTCGGTGTATATGATAGAAATTTCTTATCTCGCCACTCTTTATTAACATCTAAGCTATTATCTAATTTTTGATGTTTATTATATATAACACATTGGTCGCCATTAACTATTATATCGTCCATCATACTCATCTGTTTACATAGAGAATTTACCACAAATACTACCTCCTTACCTTTCTTTATATTTTCATTTATACTATTAGTCATATTTGTTTGATTTGTTTTATGAATAAATCTTTTATCTGGCTTATAATTGTTTTTAATATAAATAGTTTTTCTATGACTTTTCAATATATCATTAACCATATTTTTAGACCTATTACACAAATAGGCGTCCATTACAAACACTTTAGAACTATTATTAACTAACTCATAGAATTTTAGAATATTACTAATAGGATCTTGTTTCATATTCATACCACCGATAAGATTAGTAGCAATACTCTCACTTTCATCTATCAATAGATAGTCATATTGTTTTCTACAATATCTTAAACTTTCTATACTACAAATAATTCTATCATAACTGGGGATAGTTGTTTTAAATTCTACACCCATGTAATTAACGAAATTATGTTTTTCTAATTCAGCGGTCATAGCACACGCAAACGAACGCTTACAACTAATTAAACACACCGAAGCGTTAGGCTCTTTCTCATATATTTTTCTTAACATATAAGATTTACCACTCGCCATAGGCGATTTTACATATATTATATCATATTTAGTTTTTATATCTAATATATCTATCGCTGTCCCTAAATGTTTCGTATCTACCTCTAATATATCAGCCGTTTTATCTTTATCGAACCGAAAAAGCGGTTCAATCAATTTATTACCACAGCCCACCATAGGATTAAATATTTTAGCAATATTAACCATTACAGGCCACCCATAGCCCCTATCACTACTAAAACTATTATATTGTTTCTCTAATGACGAAGATGATCCATATTGAGAAGTCCATTCAGTCCATAATTGTAGCCCATACATAGGATTTTTTAAATGTTGCGTTGAAATCCTCTTACAAGCCATACCTATAATTATAAACATCTCATAAGACACATAGGGTCTATTTGGTATAGACTTTAAATAATATTCTAATGTCCCATATTCTAAATCCTTTATCTGTGGCTCTATAATATCCTTATAAATATCTTTATCTTTTTCATTGTATTCTACATCGCCTTTATAATTCAATAATATATCATTAAGCGACTTCGATACAATTATTTTTTTAGGCTGTGCTTTAGTGTTTGTATTATGAGCCGTTAGACACGCCTTACCTTGTACCAGTTCTTTAGGATCTTCTAATTCTCTAACATCATAAAAGTTAGGATCTCCCCCCCAACCTCGGATATTACTAACAATAAACTTCAATGGGGATAGTGTTTTATCTACTGGCTTCTGTATCCTATCTTTATTAGTTTCTCCAGCCTTAGATTGATAGGGTAATTTAAACACTTGATTAACTTTTCCCATACCCCAATCTATCATCTCATATAATATAGAAGTCTGTTCCATTAGAAGACACTTTAACGCTATAGTGAAACGCTTATAGTCTTCTATATTTTTAAAGTATACATTATTACAAATAATAATATGGTAGGATAATTTAATAGCCTTCTTCTTCTCACAATAACCACGACACTTACTATAGACCACTTTATCCCTTTTAATAGGTTCTTTATCTAAATTAAACTCATTTATAGTATCGAGTAAATTGTTAATAATATAATCATCATTATAGAACTCTTTGTCTTCGTCCTTTTCCATAATATCCAAATCAAAGAACATCTTTAGGGGTCTATCTGTTCTAATTACTTCACTCATACATTCGTCTTTCCTCCATATATTTTTAATCTTGTTATATGGGATATTTACGTATGAACGATATTTAGTCTTTTTATCTTGAACCATAAACGTTTGAGATTTATTAGGATCACATTTTTCTAAAGCGTATTTTAGGGGCGAGTCGCCATCAGCACTCGTTTTATAATAACGTGGATAATTATAAAATTTACCAATAGAAACTTTTTTAGTATCAGTCATATTAATTATATATATTATTTGTCGTATTCTTAAACCTTTTTTTTTTAATATATCTTATTGAGATTATCAAATATCAAATCAATTTTTTTTTTTGATTTGTGTTTTACGTTAAAAAAATAATAAAACTATAAAAAATAGTTTTTTTAATTAAAAATAAGTTGTAGATTTGATAATATCAATATCTACAACACGTCTATTTATCCTTATTAAGCCTACGAAGTTTAGTCTTTAATCGGATCTTCTCCTTATTTTTAGCATAGTAATCCCTTTGGTACGCCCTTTTCCTCTCCCTAATCTTTTCTAATTTCTCTCTCTCATCGTCGCTCATATCCTCACGTTCTCTCGTTGTTTTCTCATAATATCTTTTATTAACTTCTATACGAGATACTCTATCCCTATCACGTTGTGCCAGTAGCCTGACGTAATCATTTAGGATATTATTAGTTAATTGTAGTTGCGATGTAGCCATCTTGTCTAATATATCTTATAGAATTATTCTTAAATCATTATATATTAATCTATTAGTCTAATTAAATCTAAAATCGTCATAATCTTCATATTTTTTATAATCAACCAGTCCCATATTGAAATTTTGATTAAAAAAACTATTATCATAAGCATCATATAATTCGTTATAAAATTGATTTCTAATTTCGTCTGTAATTTCACCATCTATTTCAGCGCTTTCTTTAATATCATCATCAGTCCAACAAATATAATCCATATCTTCACCTTTAATATGGGATAATATTGGATTACTAAAAGTATCTTCATATGTTCTTTTTGTGTAGTTAGAAAATTTTATATATTCTTTGTTTAAATCCTTCATATATGATCTATGTAAATCATCATAAATTTTCCAAACAATTTCAACTGGTAAAAAGTTGTATAGTTGAGAAGTCATTTTCTCTATAATATATCTTATTGATATACTCTTAAATCATTATATATTAATCTATTATTTCTTCTACTGGTTCTTCTTTAGTATCAAACCCATCAATATGTTTAGTATATTCAGCATCACTAAAATGATAATTTTTACAGTGATATAAATATAGCCCCCCAACAATAATTTTTTTTTTCTTACCACTTATATTCTCGTAATATGTTCTACAAGTGAAAGTATCTATATTAATAATATTATTATAATACTGGTAGAACTCACACCAAACAAATTTAGGTGTTACTTTAAGTACTTCTATTATAGTCCCATTATCATTCGAAGAATTACGAAATTTATAGTATCCTACTTTAATACCAAAGTCAGTCATTTTCTCTATAATATATCTTATTGATATACTCTTAAATAAAAATATAAATAGTTTATACGCCTTTTATTAACGATTTAGAAAAGGTGTTTTTGTGTAATTATTCTCTACTAAGTCTTAAGAACTTTTACAGATAAACACCTTTTTTATTGTAAATGAGATAATAAATAGAATTTCGCTATAATATGTGTTTTCTTATAGCCTACACTATTACACCAAGTATTTAATTGGGTATCATCAACCATATTTATTAGTATAATTGGCTTATATTGTTTAACACATTCTATAGCCCCTTGTAATACTAATAACTCTCCACCATCTATATCAATCTTTATAAAGATCTTTTGGTTTAAACTTTTTATAGTAGTTAATATATTATCTATTGATATTGTATCTTTTTTACATAATTTTTTTCTATGTAATCTCGGCTTCAAATATTTCATCGATGCCTTACTACCATTAGTCTCATAAAAATCACAAACATCAATATCTACACCACAACACTTATTTACTATATCTATATTATGGATATTATTATCTCTTATACTGGTCTTTAAACAATCTACTATAAAGTCTTGTGGTTCTATTGCTATTATGTTTCCACTCTCTCCTATGATCTCTTGGATTATAAAAGTATGTGTCCCTATATATGAACCACAATCTATTACTAAATCGTCTTTTTGTATATATTTATTATATACTTTACATAGTCTATTATCTAATACTTTACCTATTTTTAATTTATTTATTATTATATCATTAACATCTCTCGGATAATATATTATTATATCCTTATCATTATATTTTATAATTGAATTATTCATATTTTTATTATATATATATCAACTACTATAATATTTGTTAATTACTTACTTATTAATAAAGGGGTTCATAAGGGGCTTCGCCCCTTATCTACATAACCTTCTGTAGGCTCTGTAGGTTCATCTGTGAAAAGTTCCTTAAGAATGTTTCTTGTACTTCTATGTTATTATTTCTTTGATTAGATAAATCAACCGATAAACTATTAACACCACTCTTAACACGAAGCTCGTAATCTTGATTAACGAAGTTTTGAACCATACCTATACCATTAGTATAGTCAGCACCTATACCCATAAGGTCGCCATCAACATTACTACCAGTGCCAGTCGCTGTATCTGGTGGGGCAGTTTCAGCATCATAATCACTCGCATAAGCATTTTTAGAAAGTTCTATAGTAGCACTATGATGTCCCACTTTACGCCCCATTAATGATTTCATAAATAATAGTCTGGCTTCAACGTCCATAGACGCCATACCCTCTTGACCGACAATAATCCCATTTCTCCCAGCATTATTACCAGCGAGAGTTAAAACACCACTACCGATACTCGTATTTTCTGTTACACTCTCCGTATTAGGTAAGGATTTAACTACGAAATCTTGAGGAAATCTAACGTTATTCTTCGCCTGTTGGTATTCTATTAAACCAAGTGGGCGTCTAAAGTTATACTGATTTTCATTAAAATTATTAGTCTGGTCGTCATCATTATAAACATTGACTATCCCTTTAACCATCTGTAATTGTGGGGTATACGTCGAACTATTTTCAGTTGATACTATATCGTTAATAAGATTTTGGCGTGAGTTCAATAGAACGTTTGACTGATACGATGAAAGATCCTCAGGGGTTGGTGAAAGATATTTACCCTCTAATTTAACATTCTTTAAAGTATAAGTAGTACCATCTAAAACAGGTAGAGGCTGTGCCGTCCCAGTGCGTCTATGGCGAGTACAGAAAACGCTACTTTCATTGTTTAAATGTAATGTTATAATTAAACCACCAGTATAGTTATTAGATAAAAGTAGAGACTGGTTCTGTAAAAGGGCTACGTCTATAGGTATACTGAAAAATTGTCCGTAAAATTTAGAGTTCTGCCCTTGCGCTCCGAACTGGGCTTGACCCCCTACAACTGAAGTCTCTGGATTATTGTTTAAATGTCTATTGACTGCTCCGTGATTCGCTCCAGCACACAAATTACGAATTAGTGGGACTTGTTTGTATTCATCTTTATTATACATATAACCAGTTTTTAGTGCGTCATACTGACTATAATTTATTACTGAAGCCAGTTCTTGGTTAGTTTTCTTACTCTGTATAACTACTTTATCTATAACACTGGCTACACCATTCCACTGCGATGTATTGATCTGTGTGTTTTCAGCCATATTATTCGCCACCGAATTGTTATTAACACTATAATTAGCCACGTCGGCTATAGTTGTCTGTACTGGTGCTGGTGTAGGATTTTGAACTATAAACTGACCACTTAACATTAAAGATTTTGTATCTAACATAAGTTCTTGGGCTGGGATACTAAATTTAATTGTTGGCTGTCCTCTTGAATGACTAAAACCATTTGTAAAGGTAGCCCCCACAAAACTGGCTGGATTATCATTGAGAGGTGACATCGAGAAATTTAACTTCTTAAACGGCATCTTTATAATATAGTTCAAGATTTTATTTTTAATTTTTGATTAAAATGTTTTATTTTGTAATTTCTAATCCACTATCACTAATACTAATTATTTGTTTTGAGAAAACATAGGATAACATATTAATATTATTTCGTGCGATATTGTGAGCGTCAACACCTCGAGGTGCCGTAAATGTTAATCTAATCTGTGGCTCTGCGTTCTGTAAATTAAATACCGAACCATCCCTTGCGAGTTGTCTCGCAATCATAAACCGATTTGTGTATATATCTAAATCAGCATATTCACCACTACCCAATGATTTACACTGAACCCCTATAGAAGACCACGCCTTAACCACTTCATTAAGAGTAATAACTTTATCGCCCTTAGGGTTAGGATTATAAGCATTTAGGGGCATCATTTTGTTATTAATAAAATAAACTACATCATTAAAATTAACTCCAACCTCTCCAGCACTCACACCAGCATAAACAGCGTTAGAACCAAGAGAAAGAAGACTATTAGTTGTATATCTTGGGTCATCAAATATAGTAAATAAAGCAAGGGCTTTAGAGGCTATACTGGTTACTTCTTGATTAAAATTTAATTGAGAAGTTGGGATAGTATCCTTAAACAAATCGTAGGTAGTAAATTCATAATTCATATTAGCCATAGGCTTTTGTCCTGTCGAAACCTTTAAGATCCTAAACTCTGTATTCGTTATAAGATAATCTACAGATTGGGCGGTTAATGATGATATTAATAGATGTACGAAACTATTAGCATTACTCGCTTCATCGAAATTACTATCACACGTTATAGTAACATTCGCCGTCCCTTGAACCGCCATAGATACAATCCGTTTATCCACAGGGCCACCAGGTAGAGAAACTCTCACCATATTACCTACAACAAGACCAGTTGCGAGTAATCTTTCAGTAGTATCTACCCCAGTAGGGAAATTAACTCTAAAAGTCGGTTGGTTGTTAGCTACATTTGTAACTTGTATTAGTTGCCCACTACCATTACCATTACCAAATATATGACCCTGACTATTGTTAGCGGTTACTGCGTCTGCTACTGACCCACCCACACGGCGACCCCCAGTATAATGAATAGTTAATGCTTCTCCTACTGGTGCGAGTTCAATTTCAATTCTAAGACCACCCAACATTAGAACAGGCACGAGTTTCTCATCGTCCCAATGTCTAAAAATTCCACATCTTAAAGGCGTAATAAATCTTGTAGAAGTATATGTAGGGGCTTGTGTGTCGTTTCTAATAGCACTAAGTCGGTTATTTTCTATATCAGCCATAACATTTTTATTATTATTTATAGATCTTGAGGCAACATTCGATGCCACATTTTGAAAAGAACATTTACTTTCTATATATTTAGGGCAACCTTCTAAATTTTGTATATTTGTAATATCATCGTGTTCGTATTGGAACTGAGTATGAACCCACTGATTATAGTTATCTAAACTCTCTAACAACTGACCGCTATGTTTTGAGTAAATATTCACTCTTTTTATCAGCGATGATATACCAGCCTGTCCGAGTTCTAATTTAAGATTTTTCTGCGATGCTTGGGTCTGTGTATTTCTACCACTATTATTTAAAACATCAAAGACTAAATAGCTATCTCTCGCCTTAATAAAACCAAGTTCGGGTTCTAAATTATATATGATTTTTTGACCCGCTCTATAGTTCTGTCCGTTTTCTGGGATAATAGAAACATATTTCGACTGACCTTGGGCTTGAACTGGGGCGTTACCTACTGGTTTAGTTGAACTCTCAACAATTGGATTAGCGACTGGATTACTCATTTTTATAATATAACAATATATTTTAATTTTAAATTAAACTTTTTCTAAAAGGTGTTTTCGTGTAAAAAATCTCTACTAAGTAATACAGAACTTTTACAGATAAACACCTATCATTCATTCTCATCGTCTTCATCTTGTATAAGTGGCGGTTGTGGTTGTTCTTGTGCTGTAAATCCTAAACTTGGTGGGATAGTATTTGGCCGAGAAATCTTTAATATAACACTACTAAATTCGTCTAAAAATGGCGGTGTTAAATTTGGATTTAATATAGTAATCTTTATTTTATTAACTATTTTATCCATTGTTAAAGTTTGAACTATTTGGTTTTGGGCTACTATAAAATCTTGATTTGATAAATTACTTTTAGGCACTACCCCCAGTAATGGGATAGGATCACCAGCCTTAACATTATCTTTATAACTATCTAAAATATCACTTGTAATCAAAAAATAACTATGTTTAGTAAGTGTAGGTAGATTTTTAGCCACAACCCCAGCCGTATCACTGATTTCTACCTCATAAGATAGACACTCTCTATAGATTGAATTTGTATACATACCATTTAGTCCCTTTGTCCCAAAAATTTGGTCTGTAGAAGCCGTACCTATTAAAGAAGGGGCTTGTAATCCACTAAATGCTATGCTACCACTCGAATGAACGTTCGCTGGAACATTTAAAGGGTTATTTAATGTCGATACAGAGGATAAATAACTATTATCTAATTTTTCATCTGTAGTAAATCCCCAGTGTTGTCCGTTTTTCTGTTGTTTTGGGGTGTCCCATATAGGCGTTTCTTCGTATTTTGTAGGATCTGCGAGTTGTTCGTATGTAAAACCTAATCTCGACCATATAGTTGTAGCCCACGCCTCACGTGCTTTTTTCTCACTATCGAAGTAATCACTAAAACGTGTATAATGATTAGTATTAAGTTTTAAATCACCAAATCTATTACCTAATTTTTGTGCCGTATATCTCGCCCAATTAAAAATCATTACTCCACTATCTCTCGTTTCAGGTCTATTTAAGGCTCTAATAATACCATTTCGCCGTTTAGATAAACAGCGTCTCGTAACGTTACTATCACCATCATCACCAGTACCGACCGCGTCCCCATTCATATTCTGGAAGTGTCTCGCTCCGAAAAGCGTATTTTTTACCTTCTTTAATCTAACTACTTTTTTACCGCTATTAGTGTTCTTATTACCTTGTATATCGTGAGAAAATCCATTTATATTATTATGAAGTCCAGCGATTTTAAATCCATTTGTATCGGTATTATATGAGAATGAAAAATTTGATGTCCCAACGTATCTCGATGTTTCTAAAAATTTTAATGATGCGTTATCGTCAGCGGTAGATACTAAATTTGATGTATATAGATTATATTGAACATCAATAGCCGTATCCGCCGTCCCATCTGTCGACTTACTACCATCATCATTTAAATAGTCCGTTCCAAAATCATAAGGCGGTATAAAATTAAACATCGAACAACTGGGTATATTTCCGTTTTCATTATTAGAAAAAGTCCCCCTCATTCCTTCTAAAGAAAATTGACCCCTTAAAGTGGCGTTCGCCTGCCAGTCTGCGTTATCGAATGTTAGTTGTCTTGGTGGTGTATAAGATGTATCTATAGCCGTAATCAATCCCATTTGTTGGTTAAATTTATCCATTGTTACAAAATAATTTATAGTATCTAATGTTATAGTGTCTTCGGCTCTATTAACTGCGTCGTTAAACTGATTACACGCCCTATCTGTAGCCATATGGCATTTACGAAGTAAAGGTCTATTAATAGGTAATCCATCCCCAGCATAGGTTCTACGTGCTTCGTCATTAGCCATATCTTCGGCTACTCTATTCATTCTATACTGAAAATCGTTTTGAGTTAAAACTTCTATACCATCTTGTAAGATCAATTCTAAATTATCATTTTCTACACTGGGATCATTTAAACTAATACCGCTATTATTTACTACTATATGATTTCCTAAAAAGAAATCTTCTATCCATGTCGCCAGTTGACTTACCCCATAAATTCCCTTCGGTATATATATAAATTCCGATTGTGTTGTCGGTATAAATTTAAATGTTGTTGGGGATAGATTTTGACCTACTGGGCTTGTAAAGGTTTGAGGCTCAAAATCTCCCATCATTAACAATTGGCCACAGCCCCCATAGGCTGTAAAATATGGATAAGCCTTTTTTTGAAAATCGGTTAAGGGTATGGGTTTAAATTGCCCCTTGTTGTCTGCGGTTGTAACTGGTGATGTCGCCTGT
>Ga0181416_1000399_pt1 | contig 11210 bp, 3 predicted proteins | sample 39SPOviralmetaG_FD_130141 | JGI IMG/M metagenome (GOLD analysis project Ga0181416, IMG submission 130141) | Marine viral communities from the oligotrophic San Pedro Time Series (SPOT) site, San Pedro Channel, CA, USA - 39 SPOT_SRF_2013-01-16 | ecosystem: Environmental > Aquatic > Marine > Strait... | reverse complement strand
GTTATTAGTTCTGGTAATGAAAATAATTATATAATTACAACTTCTACAACATCTAATTCAGATGGTCTTGTTGTTACTAAGACTTTTAACGTTGATGGTATAATACCAACACAAAACGACACATCAGATGTTATAACAATATCTGGAGCTGCTGAAGCCGTACCAGTAGCTTTAAATAGAATCAATAGCTATAGTATAGACACACTAGACGCGCCTTATAGTTTAACAAAAAGAGGTTTAACTGTATATGGTGATGTTGGCGCTAAATTTGAAGTTGGTATAGTTAGAAGTGGTGATAGTCATACTTATGATTTTTCAGCTGCAGACTTTACTAGTTCCAGTACTAATTCAGGCACATTAACAATAGCTAGTAACGGTCAACACGCTCAATTAATAACATTGCCAGTTGTCGTTGCTGATGTTACTTATACATTTACAATAACCGAAAAATCCCCAACAGCAGATAATATAACACAAACAAATCCTTTTACTATAAATAGAAGAGGTTTTAAAAGTGTAACTGTAAACGCAACATCAACAAGTAGAGGCTCTTTCCAAAGTTGTACTAAAACATATAGCAATTATGCTGGCACAGCTATAACACCAACCGTAAGTGGTCCAATTTATGGACAAGCAAATGGTATAAATTCAGGTGACACAAATTCTGAGTTTAATTTTAATATAGTTGTAGATGATGATCAGGCTTTTGTTTTTAGCAGTAATGCTTTATCTAACTCAGTAACGTTGACCGACGCTCATTGGTCTGTAACACCCAGCAGTGGTAAAGCTGATTTAGGAACCGGTACTGTTACAGCAGCGAGGTCAGCTGACACTGGTGGTAACGCTAATCAACTGCTAACAATAGTAGGAAGTGATTGGTATAACTATCAGCATGGTACTAGTAATACTGTTATAAATTTCAATATAGATAACTTCTGTGTAGCCGCTGGTGGTGGTGGAAACCCAGGTAGCGGTAATGTTCTCTCTATTGGCAGTACTCAATTTCAAGATGTAACCGGAGGTTTGTCTGCGATATTATACCCTAGTGGTTATATTCAAGGGGTAGCAGGTAGAGCATCAGGCTCTACAACTGTAACATATACTTTAGCCGGTATTAATCTACAGGGTAATGATTTTCCTTCTTATGTTGATACAGTCGGTGATGTAACGGTTACCGCTGGTAACTATAGCAATACAACAACTAAATTTAATAGTGCTACTTATAGCACTAGTATAACTAGTTTTGCCGTAAACAATCAAGGTACAAGTAGTAGATCTTTATTCATGGATGTAACAGTAACAATTCAAGCTTTCATCCCAGCTATAGCATCAGGTGACATCATTAATTTAAAAGTAATGATTGCTTTTGCTAACGACGGGGCTAATCCATAAAATAAATAAATATGCCAAGTATAACTTTAGATTTTAGTATACAAATTAACGAATCAGTTCAGATAGGTGACACGCTTTATTATGCTAACACCCAAGACGAAGCTTTAGAAAACGGTGAAGATCAAGCTTTTAGTAATACTATAGTTGAAATAGGTATTATTACAGCTATAAACTATGTAACTGGAGTCATAACGGCTAATATATTAAACTCTACAGCGCTACCTACAACTAGTAGCTTTATATTGTTTGGTAAAGATAATAGAGTAAATATGACAAGTCTACTTGGTTATTACGCTGAGGTTGAGTTTAGTAACAATTCGGTAAACAAAGCTGAGTTATTTAGCGTAGGTTCTGAAATATTTGAAAGTAGCAAATAATGTGTAATTATAAAGATAATAAAAATATAGAATAATGAATAATAAAACCCCATTAAAAATGATTCCTTTTGGAGCGGTTACCGCAGGTATACAGGGTTTAACCGGTATAGCTAGTGGAATAATAGGAAGCAAGAAAAGAAAAAGAGAAGAAGCAAAAGCTCAACAAGGTTACAATAGATTAAAACACCAATATGAAAATATGGATACATCTAATCCATATGCTAATATGGAAAACATGTACGAAGACGCTACTGTGAATACGCAGGAAGCTGATATGATTGCTCAGCAACAAAACCAAGGTATGGCAAATACTATGGATCAGTTTTCTCAGTCAGCTGGTGGTTCTGGTATAGCTGCATTAGCACAAGCTATGGCGGGTCAACAATCACAAAATGCACAGCAAGCTGCTTCTAGTATTGGATCACAAGAGCAACAGTTACAACAAGCTGAAAGGGGTGAAGCTAGTAGGTTGCAAGGAAAAAATATAGAAGGAAATATAATGCAAAGAGAAGCTGAATTTAGTAAGCTTCAATCTAACATGCAAATGGCACAGGATAGATTAGGTGCAGCTAAACAAGCTAGGAGAGACGCAACATCATCTATGATGAGTGGTGTAGCTGGTATGACCTCTGCAGCAGGACAAATACCTGGAATTGGTAGTGCATTAGGAATTTAAACATGAAAAATATGAAAGATTCACCATTAGATTACGGTTCAGGTTTCAGTAGAGATATTAGAGGAAAAAGACCACACGAATATAGTGCCATGGACTGGGCTTCTACTATAGACCCTAATATGGCTTATCAAAGATCATATCATAGAGGTAGTAGAGGTATGGGTCATCAAAACTCTGTTACAGCTGTTAAAAATGATTATGAAAATAAACTTAAACAATACTTAAGTAAATTACCACCTGATCCAGATTTTGGTGGTATACCTGATAAGTATCAACCAAAAATAACTGAATATCTACAAGAGCAAAAAAGAAAATATGTTAATGCTGCAAACGAGGTTGATGAGTATGAGGTTGGTAGCAAAGAATATATGGATAGAGTTGCTAACATGAATCAAATTTCTAACTCATTTAAAACTTTACAAAACCAATTTAATGCTTATGGTGAAAGTAAAGGAGATATAATAGAGTCTATTGAAAATGGAACAACATCTTTATATGGTGAAAACCAAAAAAATGTTAATTTTTTAAGAGGTGTTTATAATGAAGAGTTTGATTTAGATATTAACGAAGATGGTAACATAGCTTTTGTTGGTGAGGATGGAGCTGTTAACTATAATGATTTACCTGGTTATGAACCTAAGGATTTTACAACTGCTCAAAGTATGATGGATATGGGTGTTAACGTTTATAAATCTGGTAAAGCATTACAACCAGGCGGAATAATGTTTAATCAATATAAAAACCAGTTAAGAAGACAATTAGATGAAGGTGGTGAGTCTAGAATAATGTCTGTTATACATGATGGTTTGGTTGGTGATACGCCTATGATAGAAGACCCAGTTATAAAACAAGCTTATGATGCTTATCAAAATGGTGAAGCTACTATAGAAGATCTTAGAAACACTGTTGTTGATAACTATATGAAAGTTATGGTTAAACAATCAGAATATGGTGTTAATGTAAATCAGGTTAAACCTAGTAAAAACGATGCTAAATACACAGCTGATATTCAAATGATCGGTGGATCGTATATGGACGCTTTACAAAACGGAAATTTATCTAACTTCAATCACAGTTTACCAACAGGTTGGTCTGTTGATTGGGAAGATGAAGATGAGGGTATCATAAACATATACAAAGGTGATTACTCTGAATATACTTTAAACTTAAATGATCCTAAATCTCTATATACTTTTCTTAATATAAACAAAGTACCTAAGTACATGTGGCCTAATGTTGAGCAGCAAAAAGATCCAAATGATTTTGGCCCAAGTACAAATGAAAATCAAGGTGGGGCTTACGATAATTTATAAATAAATATAATATGCTAACAGGCACTAAAGGAACAAAGTTTGCTACGTTATATAATACGTTAGTAAATGATGGAAAATATACCAAAAGTTTTGAGGAATTTAACGACCAATTCGGTAGTGATGAAGGTTCTCAAAAACTATACGGTGCTTTAAATAATGAAGGCGCTTACTCTAAATCATATGATGAATTTAAATCTCAGTTTGAAGTCGGTCAGTTTGATAATAAAAAATTAAAAGCAATAATAGCAGCAACACCTAAGGATAGTAGTATTAAAGTAGAAGGTGATAAAGAAAACGAATATAGTGATGGTAAGCTTACTGTCGCTGATAAAGAACAGTGGGGTATTGGAAACGTTTTTGCTGAAGATTTTGCTGATACACAGGAAAAAAATACTTGGTTAGAAGATATTGTAGGTAAAAATACTTTCACCGACGGTGTTAGTGATGTTTGGAGAGCTATAAAATCTGGTTACCACGCTGGTACATCCGTTAATGAGTCTTGGGATCTTTATAAGAAAGGTAACAATATGACTTACGAAGAGATGAAAGAGCTAGTTGCAAGAGGTAGAGAAATGGAAAATGCTGGTCAAACAGACGAACAGTTGCTACATAGTAAAAGAATGGAAGTGTTAAAAGAAAAATACGGAGGAGTAGGAGCGTTCATGATGGGATGGGCAGAAAACCCATCAGCAATGACTCTTTACACTGCCACTTCTTTAACACAAATGGCAGTCGCGTTGTTTGATAGTGAAGAAGTTATTGGAACAGCCGCCGCTACTTCTGGTGCTGGTGCTGCTTTAGGTGGTGGAACAGGAGCTGCTTTAACAGCTTGGTCTGGACCTGGAGCTTTATTTGGTGCTGGTGCAGGAGCTACAGGTGGAGCAATAGGTGGTTTCATGGGTGGTTTATCTGGCGCAATGGAAACTGGTATGACCACTTCTCAGCTACTACAAGAGTCTGCTACAGAAGCTGGTTATGACTGGGGTTCTATGAACGATGAGCAAAGAATAAATTGGATCAAAGAAGCAACAAACGATAAAGAAAAGTTTGATGATATTAAAAGTAAGGCTCTTGCTAGAGGTATAACAATTGGTGCTATAGATGGTATTACTGGCGCTATATCTATGGGAGCGGGTAGTGCTATTAGTAAAGCTGTATCAAAAACAGCTCTCAGCGGATACACTAAAAGAATTGCTGCTCTTGGTGTTGCAGGTATAGAAACAGCTGGTGGCATGGGATCTGAATATCTTGGACAAAAAGCTGCTGGTCAAGAATTTAATCTTGAGGAAATAATGATTGAAGGTTTTGCTGATAAAACTTTCACAGCGGTTCAAGTTGCTAAAACAGGTTTAAACGAACCTAAATACATGATTAATGGTCAAGCTAGAAATGGTAAAGAATTTCTTGAAGATCTAAAAATGATGGATGATGAAGCTTATGTTGGAGCTGATATAAAAATAGAAAATTCACCTGCTGTAGAGAAATTATTTAATAACAGGGTTGAAGATATTAATACTGATTTAGATCTTGATTCTAAAATATCAGGTGTAGAAGATAGAACTAGAGCAATTCAAATAGAAAGAGAATTATCTAAGTTAAATAAAAACAAATCACAGTCTGCTAAAAATCAAGCTTCAGTATTAAAACAAGAGCTTTCTGATATACAAGAAAAATACGCTGATTCTAACGCAGATGTTTCTATAGAAAATAGAAAACAAGCTATCTCTAGAGCTAGAGATAATAAATTTGAACAGTCTTTTAATAAAAACTTAAAACCTTATAAAAAAGCAGCACAAAAACAAGGTCGTGATATTAATGTATACGATACAACCGATGATTTTAATGAAGCGCAGGGTAATAAAATTTCCAATAAAGAGTTTGGTAAAGATTATAATCAGCTAGATGATTCTCAAAAGAGTCAAATAGATAGCATGAGGGTAGATGCTTTTTACGACCCAGGAGATGGTAATATATATATAGATAAACAAAGAGCTAAAGAAGTTGGATCTGTATCTCAAGCTGCTCATGAATTTTTACATCCAGTAATGAATGCTTTAGTTGGTGATTCAGTTGCTCAAGGTAAACTTGTTAAAAGTTTTAAAAGTAAAATGACTTCAAAGCAACGTAAGTGGGTTCAATCAGAACTAGAGAATAGAGGTTACGATCCTAGTGAGTGGAGTACTGAATACTTTAATGTTTTTACTGATGGTATATTAAACGGTGATATAAACTATGATCAAACGTTTTTTGAACAAGCAAAAGATTATGTAGAAAAAATATTTAAAGGAGCAGGTTTTGACAATATAAGCTTTGAAGATGGTAGAGGTATGTATAACTTCATGAGAGAATATGCTGCTAATGGTTATAGCAAAAAAGCTGATCAAGCTATAAAAGCTGCAGAAAAGAAAACCGGTAGAAGTGTTAAAAACTCTAGAAGTAAAAAGCAACAAGATATTCAAACCTCAAGAAACCAACAAGCTGAAGACGTTAATAATATATACAAAAACAATCAAGATAAAACAACTGCTGGTTTTTTAATAGCTGAAAAATATAGAGGTATGGCTGAGGCTGTATTTGATAGATATATAAACGGTGGAAATGTAACTCAAGATCAAAGAAGAGTAATGCTTCAAAACAAGGAAGATATTATTTCTATGATGCTTTATGATAAGATACCTAATCAAAAAGCTGATTCAAAAGCTAGAAACGTTTTAGGATTAGTTCTTGATTTTGATGCTGTTAAAAACGAGTATGGATTAGATGGTGTTGCTGGTTATATAAATAAATATTTTTCATCTAGAGCATTAGAGGTATTTGCTTATTATGTACCTGATGCTAGCATGGATACTATATACAACGAAGATGGATCAGTTAAAAGATACATTGATGGTAAGGTTGCTGGAACGCTAACAACAGAAACAACACAAGATACTGTTGGTAGGGTTAAAAGAAGTTTTACAGAACTTGAAACAACTGATGAAGCCGCTATAGATGAAGCTGTTGGTGCTATAATTGCTGACAAAGTTATTAAAATGATAAAGCTTGGAACTTATAAAGCAACAGATATACATGTTGAATTAGATAAGTTGTTAAATTCTGATATAAGAAAGGCTATAACATCTTTAATGGGTAGTATTAAAAATGTTAAAGGAGAGATATTGGTTAGCCAAGAGTATAAAGACTGGTTAGATGCTAATTATGACATTATAGTAAACTCACTAGAGTTAGATGTTATAAAGAAAAAATACGGTAAACTATTTCAAATAGAAGAAATTGGTAAAGTAGATAAGAAAAATTTAAAGAAAGACAATCCAGACCTTAAAAAAGATAGTAATTATAGAATATCTAAGTTTAAAATAAAAAGACCTACTAGAAATGCTTTTATTAAGTTTTTTACAGAAGGTGGTTACACAACATTATTAGCAAGACAAAAATCATTAGCAATGGAAATAGCTAGTGAATTAACTAGAGACGAGGTAAACAAATTAGCTAATTCTTCTCCGTTCATAAACGAGTTAATTGAAATATCTAAAATGAGTAACAAACAAGTGTCAGAGCTCATACTAGAAAATGAATTTAAATCCTTGGCAGAAGGATTAAATAGAGCTAAAGTTGTTACAGATACAAACACGTTTGACAACTTACAGTTTAGTAAAAAGCTAAGCAGAGACAATAAACTATCACTGTTGAAATCTATGCCAGCTATAATAAAACATGTTAACGAAAATGGTTTAGGTTTAAGAACATTAAAAACTTTTTTGAAAAAAGAATTAGGTTGGTCACAACCACAGATAACAGCTCTTTCTAAAAAAATAAAAGACGCAATAGAAAAATTTCATAAAGTAGAAAATGTTGAAACAATTGATAAAGCAAACATTAATGAGTTTATAGTTGATGAAGTTTTTAAAGAAAACGATGGTATACTAGATATATTAAAAGAATTTCTTGGAGAGAATGTGACACCATATGGTATTATACAGAAAATAGGTAATTTAAACTGGAAAGGTTTGTTTAGAATAGATAAGTTTAGAGAAAGATCTAGAGAGACAGACATAGCTTATGCAGAGAAGATTATATTAAAAAACGGAAAACCCACAGAGGCTGGTTTAATTAAAGTTTTAAAATGGTTAACAAAACACACAACTACAGCTGGTCAAAATAGTTTTATAAAAAGAAAGCAAGTTTTTGCTGGTAACCCTGATTTCATAGCTAGGTTAAATGAAATAGATGGTGTAAACATTGTTCCCAAGTGGAGCAAAGAAGATGCTAATGGTGTTAGAAAAATGTCTATTGATTTTGATGAATCAAGATTAAATGGTGAACCTTTATCAAAAACTACATATAATAAAGATGGATCAGTTAAAAAAGAAGGTTTTAAAAAATTATTAGAAGCAAAACCTCAAAGTGCTAAAGATTCTAAAGGAAACGTAAGTAGAGATACTTTTTACAAAGACTTTAAAAAGAGAAAAGCTGAGTCTCAAGAAGCTTGGGATACGCTTATAGGGTATTTAGATTTTATGTACAAGCAGGTTAAAGATCCTAACGTAGATTTCAGCGTGTTAGACTTTACTGGAAAACTAATAAGCTTAAATAGTAACATGAGTACAATGTTGCGATCAGCTGCAAACGTTCAATATTATTTTGTTCAACCAGATGGTAAGCCTTTTACTGGAACATTAGTTTATGAGCATCTTATACCAGCTTCCTTCATAGTTAGTAAATTAGCTCAACATTACGCGCAAAAACTAGCTGGTTTAGAAGGTTTAGATTTAAATAAATTACATAGTAAATATAAGGTAGCAATAATACCTAAAATAATGGATGACAGTGTGGGTATACTTAGAAAATCTAGAATGAGTGCTGCTTGGGATTTTATGACAGATAGTGAATTAGATAGGTATTTTGATGACGTAACTAGAGGTATGAGGAATGTTTTTGCTGTTGAAAACTTAGAAACAGGAGATATAATCGGGCAAGATCACGCTGATATTTCTGACTTACAATATTCTAGAAAACAAATAAACACTATAAATAACTATAATAAGTTTATACAGTTTTCAAGAGTACCTGGTCCTAGAAAAGGTATTAGTGTTATTGATTTTGACGATACATTAGCTTTTAGCGATTCAATGATAATAGTTAAATGGAAAGATGGTAACCTTACAAAAATGACGCCAGCTGAGTTTGCTAAACAATCTGAAAATATAGCTGACATAGTAGAGTCTTTTGATTTTTCTGAGTTTAACAAAGTTAAAAACGGTAAAAAAGGACCTTTCTTTAATAGAGCTAAATCTTTAAAAGATAAGTTTGGAAATAAAGATATTTTTATATTAACGGCTAGACCTCAAAAATCAGCACCAGCAATAAGAGCTTTCTTAGCAGGCGTTGGTTTAGATATTAAATTAGAAAACATTGTTGGTTTAGAAGATGGTAGGCCGAAAGCAAAAGCAGATTGGATACTTAGTAAGGTAGCAGAAGGTTATAATGATTTTTTATTTGCAGATGATGCTATTAAAAACGTAAAAGCTGTTGCCGCTGTTTTAGATCAAGTCGATGTTAAGTCTGATGTTCAACAAGCTAGGGTAGAGTTTAGTAAAAACATGGGTAGAACCTTTGATGAAATATTAGAGGAAAACAAAGGTGTTAAAGCTGATGAGATATTTTCTGAAGCAAGAGCTAGAACAGAAGGTAAAAAGAAAAGATGGGAATTTTGGATGCCACCAGGCGCTGAAGATTTTAAAGGATTATTATACTATTTCTTAGGCAAAGGTAAAGTTGGTGAAAAACAAATGGACTTTTTTAATGAAGCGTTAATAAAACCATTCGCTAGAGCTATGACTGAGTTAGCCAGAATTAAACAAGCTTATGCCAATAACTTTAAAGCTTTAAAGAAAAAATATCCTGATGTTAGAAAGAGGTTATCTAAAAAATCTCCTTATGGTAATTTTAGCTTTGACGATGCTATTAGAGTTTATCTTTGGACTAAGCTGGGTTACGAAATACCAGGTGTAAATAAGCAAGATGTACAAGCTTTAGTTGATATAGTTGTTTCAGATCCTGATCTTAAAGCTTTTGCTGATGGTTTAGATTTAATATCAAAAGATAGAGGTTATCCTAAACCAGGTGAAAACTGGACAACAGGTAACACTGCGCAAGACATGAAAGATCTTTCTGATAAGGTTTCAAGAAAAGAATTATTAGAAGAGTGGATTAAGAATAAAAATGAAATATTTACAAAAGAAAGATTAAATAAAATAGAAGCCATATATGGTGAAAACTTTAGAAGTGCACTAGAAGATATTCTTTATAGAATGGAAAACGGTACAAACAGAGTTTATGGTAGTAAAAACAAATTAGTTAACGCGTTTAGTAACTGGATAAATAATTCTGTTGGTGCAATTAAGTTCTTCAACATGAGATCTGCATTACTACAGACAATATCTTTTGTTAACTTTATGAACTGGTCAGATAATAATCCAGCTAAATTTGGTGCTGCTATATTGAACACTAAACAATTTGCTAAAGATTTTGTTAGAATATTTAACTCTGATTTATTAAAACAAAGAAGATCTGGTTTAGGGTATGATATTAATGAAGCTGAAATTGCTGAAGCATTAGCAGGTTCTAAAAATGGCCCAGCAGCATTATTAAGATACTTATTGAGAATAGGTTTTACACCTACACAAATCGCGGATAGTTTTGCTATATCTTTAGGTGGTGCTACGTTTTATAGAAACAGAATAAATACATATTTAAAACAAGGATTATCAAAGGTAGATGCTGAGGCAAAAGCTTTTGAAGATTTTGCAGCAACATCTGAAGAATCACAACAGTCAGCTAGACCTGACATGATTAGTCAGCAACAAGCTGGACCATTAGGTAGATTAATACTTGCGTTTCAAAATACACCAATGCAGTATATGAGATTAACTAAAAAAGCTTTTCTTGATATTAAAAATGGTAGAGGCGATCTTAAAACAAATGTATCTAAGATTGTTTATTATACAGCAATACAAAATATCATATTCACAGCTATGCAAAGTGCTTTATTTGCATTATTGTTTGCTAATGACGAAGAAGATGAAGAGATACTAGATAAAAAAGGTATGAGAGTTGCTAACAACATGGCTGATACAGTTTTAAGAGGTGGTGGTATATATGGCGCAGTTGCTTCTACAGCTAAAAACATGATACTAAAATTCATGGAACAAGAGAAGAAAGGTTTTAGAGCTGATCACGCTTACACAATGATTGAAATGGCAAACCTGTCTCCTCCTATTGGTAGTAAGTTAAGAAAAATATATTCAGCTACACAAACTTATAAATTTAATAGAGATGAAATAGCAGAAAGCGGCTTTCATCTATCTAATCCAGCTTATCACGCAATCGGTAATGTTGTGTCAGGTGTTACAACCGTTCCTCTAGACACATTGTTTAATAAAATAAACAATC
>Ga0181416_1000397_pt1 | contig 11255 bp, 14 predicted proteins | sample 39SPOviralmetaG_FD_130141 | JGI IMG/M metagenome (GOLD analysis project Ga0181416, IMG submission 130141) | Marine viral communities from the oligotrophic San Pedro Time Series (SPOT) site, San Pedro Channel, CA, USA - 39 SPOT_SRF_2013-01-16 | ecosystem: Environmental > Aquatic > Marine > Strait... | reverse complement strand
CAACTTCTACACATGCATTCTGTCCAACAAGTCCACAGTTAGTTCCAACTTGTGCAAACGCAAAAGTAAATGGTTGACCAACAAAACGTTGAGTAAATAATGCTGTATCAGTCCAAACATAGATTGCATCTCTACCTCTGATAGCTCCTCTGATCTGTGATCCGTCGGCCAGTCTTTGTGTGCCAGCTGTATTGGTTGCTGTTGGTATGTAAGTATTTATATCTTCTTGGTCCGAGAATCTAATAAACATATCATCTTGTGTTGTTGGTGTTCCAATAGTTGTTTCTGTTCCAAAAAATACTAAGTGACGATCCGGCGTAGAAACCAACATATGTCTTGATGCAGTTGGTGCACCAGATATAATTGTAGCTCTAATATTCTCTGCTCCTGTAGCAGCTGAATCCCATTCAAATACTGCACTGTCATGAATTAAACAAATAGCTTTATCACCAAAATTATCTAATGACCACATACCTGGTTCAAGAACTAAATCACCTGATGCAGCTTCACCCCATGCTACAAAGTTTGTTGTGCTTGTAACAGTTGCTCCACCACTATGTGCAGCTTTTGTTGTGCCTCTTACTTCTCTTGTTACACCTGTAAGTTCATTACCAGATATACCTGTGTAAGATATTTCTTCATTATCTATTTTAATAAAGTTTGTACCTGAGTCTGGAAACTGTGATACATCTCCTAATATAATACCTGTTGTTACAGCATCATTAATACCATTTGTTAATGTTGTTGTAGCTTCTCCTGCTACTTCACCACCCCATGATCCAAGTGACCAACCAAAACCTTTTGCTTGTACAGCTGGTCCTACAGGATAATAATGTTGTACTCTAATACCACCTGATGTTGTTGCACCCGATCCAGATTCATTACTTGGCATTGTAATTGTAATTGTTGTACTTGTTGGTACAGTCGCTACCATAAATTTTTTATCATTAAAATCAGACGCACCATAATTAGAGTTAGTTATTGCACTAAAATTATCTAATAAAATTATATCTTGTTCAGATATACCATGATCACCACTAAAAGTTATTGTAACAGTTGGTGATCCGTTAGTTGTGCTAAATGCACTTGTAAGAGTGTTTGTAGATTTAATTGGGTGTATGTCATAAAATACACCTCCAGAGTATGCATATAAAATTCTGTTTGTACCAATGATTGCATACTTTCTAGCTTTACTGTTTACAAAATGATGAAGCCCTCTACCTGCACCAGTCAGTGCATCATCACCTAATTGTTTCCAACCACCTATTTTTTCAGGTGTACCATATCTAAATCTTACGTTATCACAATCAGTCCACTGACCTTCAGCTGTAGTAGGTGTTATCTGTTTATTAATTCCTGGTTGAAAACCTATTTTTTGTAACATATTTACCCCGCATTGTTTGGAACGCCATTGCTATTAACAAAGGGAGACTCCGCAAAAGCCATATACAGCATTGGGCCTGACCTATTTATTGTATTACCACTACTTCTTATTTTAAAACCATTTGATAAAAAATCACATTGTTTTGTATCTGTTGTTTCAGCAAAATTTTTATTTGCATAAAAAAAATAAGGTGCAGTAGAACTATTTATTGCATCATGTCTTTTGTTATCAAACATAACCCAGTTATCTGCCGCATCTATTGGCTTCACCATAAGAAAAGCTGGTTTAAAGCCCAAATGTACGAAGGTCCCGTCAGTTGAAGAATTTCCAGTATACGAGTTAAATTTAGAATAGCCTTTTATAGAAGTGAAGCAATAAACAACATTTGCATTTGGACCATTTAATCCACCACCACTTCCTAGTGTAAAAACTGTTGATGTTGGTTCAACTCTACTAGTACCTCCAAATAAATAAACATCATCAGATTGTGCATCAGTAGTATCTAAAGCTTGTCTATAACCTATATTTGTAAAACTTTCATGCCAAACACACCAACCTGAAGTATCTGATAAATCTTTTCCAATTATCATATCTGGAACAGCACCCAAACCATGCCCAACTGATGCACCATTTGTAGCATTTCCCGTATATTTTGATATTGAAAATCCTGCTGTTGTGTTAGCAGAAGTGGCTGAAGTATTTATAGTGCCAGCTGTATTAGCTGAACCAGAACCGTTTGCCTTCCAGCACCAAGATGCGTATGTTTGACCACTAGCATTTTCATCTGTATCATTACCTATTGAAAATCCATCTGAATTAAAAGCAGTTAATCCTGTACTTCCCATATCTACTTCAGCACCATTAGTATTAGAACTTAGTTTTTCTTGTGCACCCCTAACTGCATCATATAAATAGTGATTGTGTGCTTGTGATCTTACTTTTATCCATACCCAATCAGGTTGCATATCTTCAGAGCCATCTAAAGTAATTGATTGTGTACCACCATTTCCAGAATATGGTTTTGCCTGAAAGTGCAGTTCGGGATTATCTATCGTTGAATAGGCCATTATCCAAACTCCGCAAGGTTCTTGGTGCAAAGACTATAAAATCCCGCAGGAACATCATATTCAAAATTACCATAACCATTATCATCTGCATTTCCTGATGAGATAGATGTAGGTGTTCCGCCACCAAAATTTAATTCTACTGAACCATTATAAACATGGCCACCAAAAACACCCTCAGTTGGTAATCCATCTGATGTTTGTATAAATGGATTTGTTCCATTTGCTGGGTCGCCACTTGATAAATATGTACCATTTCTAGCTATAAACATTTTACCATTATCTAAATCTAAAGCTACTGACCATATATCGTTGTTTGCTGCACTGCCTATTGCTGAACCTGTTACACTTCCACCAATTATTTTTTTCTTACTACTACAAACAAAACCATAACCTGGATGCGAACCTGATATTGTTGATTGGTTATAATATAATAAAGACATATCACTATCACTTATTAAATTTTTAAGTTCCCAATACCACTTACCAGATGATACAAGAAATGTAGTTTGCCAATTATTATTTGCAGCAGCATCACCAGATACTTTTAAATTACCTTCTGAAAAAGTTGCAGCACCATGTATGTTTGCTAAAGGATTTGCAGTAGCAAAATTATTAGTGCACGTATCCGTAGATTGATCTATTGCTGTAAGGTTATTAACTGTAAAGTTATTAGAACCAGCAGCATCATTTCCTAAAGCTGAACTATCTTCAAAGTCTAAATAAAATCCATTTGTACCAAAGGTTAAACCAGATACATTTTTTGGTTTCCAAATGTTAGGACTATCTTCGTCAAATTCTCCTAAATCAGTAGGTCCTTGTGCAGTTCCATCTACGTGAACTACCTCACACATGTACCCATCAAAATATTTATTACTATATCTACTTCTACCTATGTATGTAGCATCTTGGTTTGAGTTAATATAAGATTCTAAATTTTCAGATGGATATGTTGATGCTCCAGAATCAAATGAAGTTTCCTGAGTACCATTTACATAAAGTTTTATTCTATTAGTACTTGTACCTTGTGTAGTATCTACAGCATACATTATATGATACCAGGCGTTGGGGTCACGAAATTGTCTATTTGTTGTTAAATTAATTACTCCACTACCATGTGTTTCATACCAATTTAATTTATCAGAAGTATTAAAAGCAATATAAGCAGCATTTTCACTACCTCCTATTGAGCCTCCACTTGATGCAACTTCTACAATAGGTGTATGTAATCCATTTGTAGTTTTTTTAATCCAATATGATACGGTAAATATTTTTCTATTTGATGCTGTGCCTAATGTTCTATTTAAATAATCAGTACTTCCATCATCAAATCTTAATGAATTAGCTACATCATAACCTGTGTCTTTTATGGAGTTAGTTCCAGGTATAAGTAGTGACATTAGTTCTCCAGTGTTGGAAGTTCGCCTAATGGTCTTTCATATACAGGATTTTCTTCAGTGCCTGTATTTACATATGTGTATAAAGTTTCCAATGCTGGAGTATCACTTGCATTTATTATAGCAGTTTCCATTTCAGCTTGTTTTGTTCTAACTGCATCTCTGTGCGTAGATATAGCACTAGGTATAGCAATAGATTTTTCTGTGTTTCTAGTTATGTACCAGTCTGTTTTTGATAATTCTACAGCAGTTTCTTTTTTAATATTTTTAATTAATATTGTTTTTAATCCCTCTACTTTTACATTGCCTTCAGTGCCTAAGCCATCTGTTTCATCCTGTGCTGTAAATAAAGTATCTTCGTGTGCTTTAGCTGTAGCTGTACCCCATGATCTTGTAACTTGGTTCTCTGCAAAAGCATAAGATTCATTTGTGTTGTTGTACCATTTTTCATCTTTTTTATTTGTTGAATCAGTTACTATTTCATAAATACCTATGGCATTTAATTCTGACTTTGACCATAACTGAAATATTTTAGCTGGGTATCTTACATCTCCAATCACTAATGATTTAGGATTTGTAATTATTTTTGTTATATTGTTATCTTCTACTAATGCGTACATATTTTAACTTTCACTTAAATTTAATGTTCTACCTACTTCTTGCCACACAGCACCATTATATCTGAATACAAGAATATCTGCTTTACCATCTGTTGAAGTAAACGTTGGAGCAGTTGATGCTGCAAATTCGAAGACGGTATTGAAGGCGATCGTATGACTTCCGTTGTAGTTTATTTCTAAACAAATAAATGAACCTTCAACTGAATTAGTTGGTGCAGAGAAAGTAGTATTTTCTGTTGTTAGATGATATGCATTTGGTTTTGCTTGCACATCCCATGCAACGGCGTTTGAAGATGATGTTAATGCTTGTTGTGGAATATAAGCTAAATCATTAAATTTAATATATCCAGTTCCTTTTGTTGTAATTTCTAACCCAATATTTGTATCACCACCTGATACAGCAAGACCAGGATTATTACCTGTTGCAGCATTTGTTACTTCTAATTCATTAACCGCTGAAGCTGTTGTTTGAAATATAATTTGTTCGTTTCCATTTGCATCTGCAATAAAACCTGCATCTACAATTTTTGGAGCTGTTAAAGTTTTGTTTGTTAAAGTTGATGTAGAAGCATCTGATACTAAAGTTGAGTTACCACCAGTGCTTGGTATTGTTAAAATATTACTAGCAGCTTCTGAGTGTGGAGCAGCTTTTATCTGTTGTCCATGAGAATTATTTTCACAATTAAATTGAATAGCACCTTGATTATCATTACCTTTAACAGTTACGTGTCCTGTTCCATTTGGTGCTAATTCTATATCTGCATTTGATGTAGTAACAATATCTTGACCATTCATATCAAGGTCACCACCTAATTGAGGTGATGTATCTGCAGCAACACTTGCTATACCTGTTCCAATTGCTAGTGTATCGATATCAGGGTTTGTTCCATCATTTGCTGTAGCAAATACAATTTTATCGCCTTTGTCTGTAGCTGAAAAAGTAAACGAGTCTCCTGAACCAGAAGCATATTTAAATTGAACAGTGTATGAACCTGAAGTTGAATTTCTTAAAAAATAAAAAGTTTGAACATCTAAAGGTATTGTTACAATTTGATTACCTGTAATTGTACCTGTAAATTCAATCATTCTATGTGCAAGTTCTGCACCTGTTGATCCATCTGAAACAGATAAAGCAGTTGTCTGTGCGCCACCTGCTATTGATTTAGCAATATAACCACCAGAAATTTGTTCTATAATACTTAAATTAGTATTTGTTTTTGTTCCCCATGTACCGGCGTTTTCACCAGTTGCTTGAAGTTCTACCCCTAAAGGTGTGTATGTTGATGCCATAAAAAATTCTCCTACGCTGCTACATCGTTATAACTTGTATTTGATCCAGTTGCAACATCCGAATATGTATCATTCGAACCCGTCGAAATATTACTATATGATGTATTTGAACCAGTGTCAACATCGCCATAAGCAAATATGTCTACAGTTCCTACACTAAAGGTAGCTGATAGTCCAGTTAATCCTACTGTAATATCTGTTAACGAAACTGTTCCTAAACTAGCGCTAAACGATATTCCTGTTAATCCTAAACCTTCTTCTACAGTTAAAGATCCTAAACTAGATGTTATACTAATACCAGTTAGATTAGCAACAGCACCACCTAATCCAACAATAGAACCAAGACTAGCTTCCATAGACAAACCAGAAACAATAACAGTGTCATTTGGTATAGTTACAGAACCGATATTAAAAGTTGCTTCAATACCTGTTAATGCTGCTTCTTGTGACGATGTTCCAGTTGCAGTACCCTGCGATAAAGTCATTTCTTGACCAGAAATAATTACTGTATCGTTTGGAGCAAAAGCCGTGCCTTGTGATAAAGTTAAATCTAGACCCGTCATTCCAACAGTCATGTCAGCTACTACAGGTACACCTAATGCAGCTGTAACTTGTTGGCCTGTTAGACCCATAGTTACATCATTCACAGTTAATGAACCAACGGAGAATGTTGCTGATAAAGAAGTATCTATACTTACAGGAACAAAAGCTTCTCCCTGTGATAATGTTATTTCAAAACTTGTTGGTGTTATTATTTGATCAGGAACATCTACAGATCCAACACTTGTTGTAATTTGTATACCTGTTAAAGAAACAGAAACAGTTTGATCAGAAAGATCTCCCCAGCCGCCATCACCACTCCATTGTTGAGCGCCCCAACCAGTTTTTAAAGTTGTAGCTTGATTCCAATTAGCCTGTCCCCAGGTTAACCGGCCCCATCCTGAAGTCGTCGACATGGTCGACCTCCTATGCTAATCTGATTATTGCTGCTGTCGCGTCGTTTGCAGGAAACTCAATTTTAAAAGTTCCATTACTTGCTGTTTTGTCTCCACCAAAAGCAATGATTGCAACGGCATCTGTAGTTGATGATCCACCAGCTGTCGTAGTGTTATAAATCATTGCACCATTTGCAGTAAAAGAAGCTGATGAATATGTAACATCACTAAAATCTGTAAATGCAGTTGTGCCTGTTAAACCAACTCCTGATCTTGTAAGAGATGCTCCCCCAGCTGTATAAGCTGTTCCTGATGTGTTTGTAATTTCGTTTGATGTTGAATAATCTGTTGTTGCCGCACCTAAAGATGCAGAACTAGTAAATAAAGCTAGTTTAAAAGTATGTCCACCTGATGAAGCAAAGTTATGCTTACCTTGTAAAAGTTCTTGTTTAAAACTTGAACATATTGCTGATGTAATTGCCATAATTTATCTCCTACGGGTTTGCTGAGTTAACTGGTATTCTAACTGCGCCATCTGTGTAGTCGTCTCTTCGTCTTCTACCAACTTGCTCGTTAGCAAACTTCTGTACCTCTTGTTTATACTTATTTTCATATAGTGTCAACATGTCTATCGGACCTTTTAAAAAACCATAAGCCTCTGATAGACAACAATATAAAAGCCCATTTGGAAAATTAAGACTAATATAATTAGTGTCATTATTCTCTAAAAGATCAGGCATTTTATTAAAATGTATTCTAAATCTATATGTTGTATTTGGTGTTGGAGCTAAGAATATTCTACCTGATGTAGTATCAGATTCTCCTGTAGCACCACCAAACATAGCATAATATTTAGGTTGACCTTGTGCAGCTGATGTTCCTGTTATATCTTGATACTCTTGCAAATAAGACATATCTTTCTTTTCTAACCATCTATTAGCTCCTGTAATTTCTGATCCTGCTGTGTCGTAAACTTGTATACCTCTAACAAATAAACATCCTGCTGGAGCATTTATAGATTCTTGTCCAGCAACAAAATTACCTAATTGTTGTTTTCTATCTGCATCAATTGGTACATCTCTAAATATTCTGTATTGTGCATTTAATATTATGTTTTCTAAAACAGCGTCTGTTAATACATTAGAATCTGTTTCAGTATAACTTTTAATTTGTGTTTTTAATCCTGATGCACTTAATCCAGCCATTAAATAACTCCTGCTTGTCTTAGCTCTCTACAAACTAAACAGCTTTTTCTGTAATATATATGTTTACTACAAGGATCTAGTTTAGGTTTTACTTCTTTTTGTAAAACAACAGATTCTTGTCTTTTAGGTTTAAATATATTTTTAATTTTATTCCAAATATAACTTATCATAATATACCTCTTATCATTGGACTAACATAAATGTTTTCTCCACCACCTGTTATATTACCAACTGCGTTATAAGGCAAGGTAACAGTGAAGCCTGTATTAACTGTTTTTGTAGCTGGCATAGCACCTGTATTCTCTGTTCTTGTAGTTACAGATTGTATTTCTAAACCTGGAAAAACATTAGCAATAGCATGTGCAGTTGCTGTTGTGCTTTCTGGTGTTTGACCTCTAAAAGGTGCATTAGTGCCTCGTGTTAAACCTGTTATAGTTTGTGCTCCAGATGTGCCTGTGTATTGTATAACTTCTCTTTGAATTACAGGGACATAATCAGGATTTGTTGAACTTGGTGCAGTTGCACTTTGTATAAAATAAAAACCTGTTGCAGGAAAATTTGTATTAGAATCAAACGTAGCAGTTGTTGCTGAAGCTGTTATTGCATCTGCTATTGCAAATATTGGAAAAAGATTAGCTCCTAAATTAAAACTTTGTGTAGGATCATTACTAGCTGGGTTATAAAATAAAACAAAATCTCCAACTTCTAAAGTATGATTAAGTAAACTTACAGTTAAAGTTGCACTGCCATTTGTTACTGTAAAAGGATTTTTTGGTAAAAGAATTGCTGTTGGTGGTTCATTTCTATCTGTTCTTGTATTTAATAATGCAACACCATCAGCACCATTTGGTTTTGGTTCTAATTGTGGTTGTTTTGGTTCAAATTCTGTAAAGTGAACAAATGCACCATTCCATTCTCTAACCATTTCTCTATATGGAAACTCCATACCTGATCTATCTGATATTGCTTTTGCGTATTTACCTGTTGCGTATCTAGACATTATGCTCCTGGGTAGTATGCTTTTGGTGTAATATATGTGCTAGAAGCAGAACCATCTTCTGCTAATGCTCTTGCTAATTCATCCTCATAAGCAAGTTTCATAGCTTGCATAAGTTGTGGTGCATATTTTTGTGATAAATAATATGCTAATCCTGATATCATGCATGGTACAAATCTAAAAGGTACATCTGTTGCATTAGTATAATCACCTATATCTTGAATTCTTTTTATATAATAAAAATGCATATCTTTAGAAGCATTAGTTGCATCTGGTGTTGGATAGATACTAATACTAACATGATCAATAAGTCTTTGGACCCAATATTGATTAGGTGTGCCTTTTGAAAGTTTGTTTGAAAAACCTGCATAAGTAGATCTATCTACTTTAGTCATAGGACTATCTGATTGAGTTACAGCCGTTCTATTATTTCTTAATTGTGCTTCAAGGACATCGGATATTCCATAAATACCATTTGGATTTGATGTAGCACTTGTGCCATCAGCGGCAGCTCTAAAAAATTTATATTCAGCTTGTCCTTCTACTAAATCTAAATCTAGTTCTCCTACTTCCCAATAGTGAAGTCCTCTATTACCCCACTCTTGAAAAAGAATATTAAGAGATCTTCTTGCAGATTTAAGTTGATAACCTGCTACAGAATTTAATCCAATACGTTCAAAAGCATCTTCTATTATTTCATCAATAGCAAATGTTTTATCAAATGTAGTTGTGCCCGAAGTTGTATTAGCCATTTATTACGCTCCCGTAATTGTCATGGTAACGCTTCCATCTGAACCAGATGTTTGTGTTAAAGTTGCACAAACTCCGTTTTCAAACAAAATACCAGAACCAGGTATATAAACCTCTAATCCTTCTGTCTCAAACTTATAGGTTGCTTTTAAATTACCTGCACCTGCATCACTTGTTGCCGCTGCATCATGTAAAAGTAAAACAGAACCTGCTTCACCTCTACCTTGAATAGAAGTAACTCTTGTTCTAGCTGCTCTTAAAACAGATATTGCACCCGTAGTTTTATTTAACGTTGTTTGGTCTGAATCCATATTTTCTCCTTAAAATTAAGATGTGGGGCCGAAGCCCCACACTAATTAATTATTACGCTGCAAATGCAAATGCACCAGTAGTTTGAGTTGTTTCTCTCGCTAATGATGATGCAATATGCCAAGTGCCTGTTTCGTAACAAATGAAAGCAATTTGTCCACCAACAGTCAACAAGTTTGTTGTTGCGTTAGCTGCTGTGAAAACTAATTGAGTTTCACCTGCTGTAGAAATATCAACATCTGCTTCTCCGCCTGATCTTGATTCAATAACTGAACCAGTAGCCCAAACGTCAGTTCCTGCACAATCAAAAGTTAAAGTGTTAGTTCCACCAGTTGTATCAACTGCTTGCATGTAAACACATACTGTTCCTGCTGTTGCTGCAGGTAATGTAGTGCTTGCTGCGGCTGCACCTGTGTAGTTTACAATTGTTATAGTGTCTGCTGCAAATGCAAAACCAGCACCTGTTGCTACGTCTGCTTTTGCTAAACCAGTTAAGTCAGGCATACCTGAACTCATTCTAGTTGTGAATGCACCTGTTGTTGTATTTTTAGTCGCGACTTGAAAACCAGCTTCTGATCTTACCGGTCCCGAAAATGTAGTATTTGCCATAATTATATCCTCCTAGTTTCCGAACATAGTCTCTAGGCCGTCGACTATACGCGTCTATGTTCTAATTAATTTGTATAGTAATAAAACTATATACTAGATTTTAGTAGAGTGCAAGAGAGCCTGTAGTGTGAATTGAATTTATTCAACGATGTAGCTTTTTTATTAAGTAGCTACTGAAACTTGTGGAGCGGCACCTTCAATAGTATTCTGCCTGTGGGCAATAGCTGCTTCTTCCAGCTTGATCTTTGTGATGACTTCTTTAACTTTGTCATCGATTCGGACCATTTCAAGAGTATATCTACCATTAGATAGATGCTCCTGTTCCCACTTCAACTCCAAGGACCTTTTTTGTTTGTATAGGTCTTGTATCATAGATAACTTCCTCATAAGTTATTCTGTTAGTCTTGTCATCATAACTAATTCCAAGATCTTCCCATTTTATACTCTTTTCTCCAAGTTTGTCAAGGATTGCATTTTCTAGGGATTTTGCGTTATCTTCAGATAACACTTCAAATTTTGCGTGATGGTTATACGCCCAAATATTTACTAAAAATTTTTTCATAAGTCTCACCTTTTTTACTGTAAATGAGGCGGAACTATGTCCGCCTCATAAATTACTTATTACGCTGCTCCAGATACTCCGAAGATACCTCTAGGGTCTGATACTCCAAATGAGTATCTTTCTCTAGCTTTGT
>Ga0181416_1000395_pt1 | contig 11266 bp, 24 predicted proteins | sample 39SPOviralmetaG_FD_130141 | JGI IMG/M metagenome (GOLD analysis project Ga0181416, IMG submission 130141) | Marine viral communities from the oligotrophic San Pedro Time Series (SPOT) site, San Pedro Channel, CA, USA - 39 SPOT_SRF_2013-01-16 | ecosystem: Environmental > Aquatic > Marine > Strait... | reverse complement strand
CTGTGACCAGCTTCACGTACAGGATTAAATAATCTAGATAGCACTAAGGTGTCTATGATCTGCTGATTGCCAAGCTTAAAGGACGTAAGCTTTTCTAGAGCAGGTATGTCAAACCCAATGATGTTGTGTCCTGATAGCTGCTCTGCTTTATTTAATAATGAAACTCCTTCTTCTATCTCGTCAGGCCCGTAGCTCCAGACCTCACCAGTGTTTACTTCTTGAGCAACAAGACACCATATCTTTGTGTACTCAAGCCCGTCAGTCTCTATGTCAAATAATAGTTTCATTCAAACGCCAGTGTATCTTCTTGATCAGGGTTAAAGTCAATGTCTGAGTCATCAACTTCGTTGAGCCTACCAGTATCCTTATCGTATTGCAAGTAGGTAGCGATACCCACATCACCTGTGTACCTAGACTTTAGGATACGCACACGGGTAGTGGATGCTACCACCGGATCATCCGCCTGCTGGTTGCGCTCAAGGGTGATGACACAATCAGACAACTGTGCGATGGACTGACTGCCTCTAAGGTGGCTCAGATCTGTCTCAGCGCCCTTCTCATGTCCCTTATTACCATCAATACGGCGAAGATGCGACACAAGAATAAGACCAGCGCCTGTCTCTTCAGCAAGGCTGCGAAGTCGTGTCATGATAGAGTCAATGGAGCGGCGTTCATCGCCTTCCAATGTAGCAGATACCATCATGTGTAGGTGATCAATCACAACCCACTTACATTCACAACCAACGATCATGTAACGTAACTTAGAAAAGATACCGTCGATATCATTGGAACCAAAGTGCGCGTGTACCCACACCCTGTCATTGTTGTCGTTGTCCAAGAAGACATCATCAAAAAGAATATCAACTTCTTCTGTCGAATATGTCTCACGTACACTGTCAATGTGCAACTTAGCATTGGCCTCAATAGAAAGGATACCGTCCACGGTGCGTGTCCAATCCTCCTCCAGAGCAACGATACCTATGTTGTCATCAGTCTCTTTGATGAGCCAGTGTTCTAGTTCGCGTGTAACCGCAGTCTTACCAAGACCCGTACCGCCTGCAACCAACACCAACTCACCCTGCCGCAAGCCCTCAAGCTTTTTATTTAAGCCGTCCCACGGATATGGAATGGACTTCTTCTTGGGTCTGTTGTGATACTTATCTTTATTCTCACTGACATTCAAGACACCGCTAGGCGTGTAGGTCTTTGCATTCCACCACGAACTAACGTAGGAGCCGTGCTGGTTCTTACGCAGCATGTCATTGGCATCCTTGTGACCGTCAGGCATCACCATGATCTTAGCTTTGTTAGGCTTCAGCAGCCTTGCTACTTTCTTGGCTGCTTCCTGTCCGGGTTTGTCAGCGTCAAAGCAGATCACGATGTTGTCAAACTTCTCAAGGAATTCTATTTGAGATTTAACATCTTTCTCTGCGCCCTGCGCTCCGTTCTTAACAGATACCACGGGCCACTTAGATCCCAGCAACTCGTAAGCCGCCATCGCATCACACTCACCCTCAGTGATAGTAATATACTTACCACCCTTGTCGCCCACTGTCTGCTGACCAAACAAGCCACACTCTGATATAGGGCCAGAGGCAGTGAAGCCTTTGGTATCAACCATGCGTGTCTTGTATGCTACTTCTTCAGCACCGTTGTAGTACGGGTAGAAGTGGCGGGTGGAGTTACCGTCAGGGCCTAGTGTAGACCTGACTCCATACTTCTTTGCGGTTGCCTGTGAGATTGCTCTTTCTTTTAATGCGTTAAACTCTCCTTCTCTGATTGTTACATTATCTTTAACAAGCCTTGGGGCTGCTTCCATAACTTCTCCAGTATAGTTTCTAATGTATGTGCCGCACGAAAAACAATGTGCGCTGCCATCGGCATTAACGCCTAGGCATTTTCTGTGATTACAAACTGGGCAGTCTTTGTGTGTTTCTACAAAAGACATTTAACCTCCGTAAAAGAAGGGGCCGAAGCCCCTCTTAGTTTAGGCTACTTCATCGTTTAGTATGTCTTCCAACTCCTTAGAGAAGGTTATTTCTGCCGCCCGGAGTATAGACAATCTAACCTGTAGATCACTAGACTCCTCACGGACAGAAGCAACAAGACCCACGATCATCTGACCACGCGGTGTCAAGTCCTCAACCGCATATTCAGTACCCTCAAAGGTCAGAGTATTTTTACTTTCTTCAGACATAGCGTTCCCTAAAATGCTAGTTCAGTTTCAGCGGCACCTTGACCATACTCAATGAGATCTAGGATCTGCACGTTCTCAAGGATGGCACGTTTGTACTGCTTGTTAGGGCCGTACACGGCTGCTCGCCACTGCACTGCTACCTTAGATCCGTTACCAATCTGCACATCAATCTCATTCTTTTCAGAATCAACAAGCTTAGGTACAGGGTTCTTCTCACCCTTACCGTTCACTTCCCACTGATAGAAATGGATCACAGGATCTTCGGTATACTTAGACCGACCAGCAGCCTTGATACCGACATTGAAACCAGCAGAGATGAACTGCTGATAAACCTCATCAGACACCGCTAGGTTAATCTCATACCCGTTACGGTCACCCGTGAAGTTAGGGACAGGCACTTTCACATGAGGATAATAGGCTTCGCCAGTTAACACTTGTGGGATACCATCAATCATACGCATAGGTTTTCTCCTTTGTTAGCGTCATTATAAATTAGCACCATTAAGATGCATTATCAACAAAAAAATCAGAGACTTGCTCTTCTAAAGATCCGTCAATGCCCTCCTCTATTTCTAAACAATGCCGGTCTTTTCCGTGCATGTTGTAGGTTATGTGGTACGCAGACTTATTTTCATATAACAATCCAATAAGATGTGATGCAGTGAAAGCCCTGTACTCCTCAGTAGTGATATCAAATAACATTACCAGCCTCCTAGTTCATCTAGAAATTCAGAAAATAATTCTGTTAGGTCATCGTCACGTATCCTCCAAGACCCTACCTCAGTACACCGATCCTCAACAAAACCAATGAACCTCAACTTAATTCTTTCAGAAGGCAGCGGAGCACCCAACCTCATTGCAAACAACTGACACCACCAATCATCTACATCCGAACAAAACTCCATTCTAGTATCTGTAGAACTCATTTTATATATCTCCTTTAAACCTTGAAGGTATTGTACAGGATAACCTGAACGGTGTCATGAGAATTTTTGATATTCTTGATTCTGAACCTCAAGGTACACAGCAACGAACCTGATACAGAAGTCATCACCATGTTTCTGACACAGCCTTAGGGCATCCTCACGTACAACAGGTGTTACGATGCCTGTCTCAAAGTAACACTCACTAAACCCAAGGATGTGATTACACATATCAATTATGTTTTGCACGGTACTTGGTATCTTGGTGGAAACGTGAACGCTTTATAATACTGATCACCATAGGCTTACTCATACCAAGCTGCTTGACGATGTCACGCGGCCTTACGCCCTGTGCATACATCTTAGTAACCTTTATGATGTGCGGCTTAGGCGGGGACTCAGCCCCGACAGGCCAGTACCTATCGGGGTATACCCTATCAAGATTTTTCTGGGCCTTGACAGCCTTGTAAAACAAGTCACTCATGCTGACACCTTCTCTCTAATCTTTGCCCATACAAGATCACTTCTAAGACCTCTCAGGGCGTTAGAGCCATCAATGAGTCGCTGTTTCCTAACACCATTAGACTTTATGATCTTTTCCTCAAAAGCATCGATCTCTTTTGATAAAGCGTCACGAATCTCATGCGATACAAGATTCCGTAAGTGATTCTCAAACTTCTCTGAACTACCAACGTTCAGTACCAAAGCCTCACGACTCTCAGAGTGAATAACAAAGTGCTCAATAAATAAATCTATACTATCCATTTCATTCTCCAAATTAAAAGGTGAGCAGTTTACACACATGCTCAGGTGCCGGAGAGTTATTTCCTTGTTATGAGACGGGACACCATAGTCCTTCCGTCCGTATCCTCAACCTTAAACAGATGACCTCTGCCATGATGAGGTATGTACCACGAGCGTTTGCCGAAGTGGATGCCTGTATAGCACCGCCCGGAATGTACGCCATAGCGTGTCTTAAACTTACGCAGTCGGTATATCATATCAAATCTCCATTACTTGCATGCTTTCTACGTCAAGCAGTTCTGCTGACGGCTTTATTAGCGACTCAGCTATATTCACCGCATCGTGTCTATCTACTGCCCTAACCACCAACCGTATCGTCACCTCAAAGTCAAAGGTGAGGTCATCAGCATCGGGCTGATTCCAAGGGGCATTAGGGTGAGACTTGTGCGCCTCAACCCAGCATGTCTCATTACTCATTTGTTGTCTCCATATTTATAGTTATGTCTTCATCGTCAACATGAAACAAGGTTATCTCATCAGTTACCGTACCGTTCTTATTGATACGTCGAACAAGATCAGCCATGTCCCACCTGTTGATACCAAAAGCCTTAGCAATATCTAACTCCGTATCAAGATCCATACTCAGCCGCTCGTGCCGAGTGACCCTGATTGTAGTCCAACCACGCTTGATGTCACGTTTAACATCTATACTTTTCACATCATGAAAGTTCATTCAAATACTCCTCTAACCATTCACTAGTTGCTGAAGTTAAGTGACCGTAGTTCTCAACTTCTCTTACATATGTATCACCATACTCCCAGCTATCATACGTAAGAGGTGACTTAGCTGCAACAAACCATCGTGCATACTGATTGTCACGCTCCTTCTTAACGCTCTGATACGTCTTGAGTACACGCCACTCCCAACCCTGCGGGTTTTTGAAAGTAGCGTAGGGTTCTGATACGGCCCTTGTCTTACCGAACTTCGTTCTATTGCTCATTAGCTTTCTCCTCTACATAGATTCTGATGTACTTGGACTTATCCAAGGGCTGACCGTAACCGTAACGCCTCCAATTCTCACCGTCAATAAGACCCTGACCCCGAACCCGCAGGCTATACCTATCCCTGTTCAGGTACTTACGCATCTGCTCAACTAGCTCACGCCCGGCCTCATCATTAGGTATACGGGTGAACACATACTTAGGCGTTCTCATCTTCATCCTCCACTTCAAAAGCATCTAAAGTATGCACTATCTCAAGCATATTCACCGTAGATACATCACAGTAAAGACACCCATATAACTGCATACTGAACCCTTGTTTATCAAATATCTCAGCAGGCTTGGTAAAGACTGCAACCCCATCGTCACCATCAAAGTAAAGGATACGGCACTGATGCGGTTCCTTGACAGTAATAGTATGAGAAGTATTGAGCGCATATCTATGCTGCCTAAACTCGTCCTCAGTAAGCCCAAAGCTTTTATAAATCTTCATCTTCATCCTCCTTAAAAAAGGTAACCCCCGCTAGGCGCTGACCGTACATATCAACCATGTGTAGCGTTGCGTTATGCTCAACAGGGCACTCATCCAACCAATCCCAAAACTTATCGTCATACAAATCCATAGTCCTCTACCTCCTCACTGTCTATAGGCCCTTCATATTCCTTGCTGTGTGCTGGTGGTAGATTACCACTGTAGGCAATATCTTCTGCCTCTTCCCAATCCTTTGCAACAACATAGTAAGTGTTCGTAACTGTTGTCTGAATCTCAACCTTAAACTTTTTCATATCAACCCCACTGCTCGGCCATAGCATCGGCCAGACCTTGAAAAGTTTTGCTGCGTATCTTCCACCTGTCCGCTGACGGTGGCAGGTAGTGCAGCCGTTGCTGTTCCCGTTTTGGTAGTCCATCAAACTCCTCTTTTACGTTGTTAGTTTCGCCCAGCTTGGGCAAACCATGAAGCCACAAGCCGGTCTTTTTAGACTCAGGATGACCGAACATCCAAGGCTGTACATACTGCGTAGGCTTGAACGGTAACACCCCGACAGGATTCTCCATACACACTTTATCGCAGGCAATAATAGCCAACTGATAAAGCTTTGTAGTCCACTCAATCGACCGCAAACGCTCGTCATGCTTAGGCATTCCCTTCGCATAGGTAGAGTTGCCGCTGACCGCCAAGGCTGTACAGGGTGGGTGCATGATAATCAAATCCCAATCATCCCAACCTATCGCCTCCTCACAGTCCATCTGCAAGTGATACTCACTACCATCATCGGCAGGCAGTAGATCATTAGACCAAACCTCATGCCCAAGCTTTCTAAAAGCTTCGCGGACTGTACCGCTAGACTCACACGCTATAAGTACTTTCATACATCCTCCAAGTTTCTAACATTTGTTAGGTTTTACCCTACCGCAATCACATTATCAACAACAAAGTTACCCTCATCTTTCTTGGCCTTGCCCTTGGCTACCAACCCGACAACGACCTTACCGGCCTTGACGTTCACAAGGTCTGAGGCATCGCCATCAATCACCCTGCGTCCCTTGTAATGCTCGGGCATGCCGCCACGGAACACCACCGATATAGGCGCGTCGGTATTCCAAGCCTTAGCAACGTGCTTCTGATAGTCCGGCTCGTTACTGTACGAAAACATCAACTCATAGTTAGACGGAGTCTTGCCCAGCCTTGACGCATTCTTCGTATAGTCATAGAAGAAAATATCGGGAAACTCCTGCGGTATCCCATGCTTCTCCCACGGTATGTCTGACAGTACATTGAGACGCACCGCTGCCTTGACACCCTGACGCTTGCAAAGCTTGTCGAAGTTGCCAAGCTCTTTGCGTAACTGATCCAAGAAACCAGCCCGATCACTATGCCACCAATCAGACTTGCGTTGCCTGCCAGCCTTGACGTTTGAGAATACGCCCATGCCTGCCGACTCAAGGCAAGACTTAGCGCAGCCTGCCACGTTCCGATAGGGACAGAGTATGTCATCCGGCATGAGTGATAAACCTGCGAGCCGGTACTCTTGGCTGCTCTTGTCGCTCTTTTTTAGCTTGGCGTTCCCGCCTGTTGTGTCTAGTAATTTCACCAGCCCTCCTCACCTTTATAATTAAAATTGGTCTTCGATCCGTCACTGAACGTCACGTATGTGTGTTCGTCATACACTTCGTATGGTGGTCGAGTAAAAATTGTTACATCTGCACCCGCATCAAACTGTCGGACTAGAGCGCCATGATCATCATACTTCCAGCGTATGCGCTCACCGTGCTCCCATTCCCAAAACTTTTTAGCCAATGTCATTTTTTATCCCTCAAAATTTTCTAACATTTGTTAGGTTTTTTACTTTAATTCTTCGATGATCGCAAATGGTGACGCAAAGCCAACAAGCACTAACATTGGGCCGACAATAAAAAACATGTCATGCACTGCCATATCGGTAGCGTAGTAGGCCCACGTTAACCATATGCCCGACCATAGGCAGACTATAGATGTGATAATTGCGGACATAACCATCATTGCTGTATTGAACATTTTTATCCTCAAAATTTTCTAACAATTGTTAGGTTTTTTCTAACACTTACACCGGGCAGCAGAGTATCCGTCCGCTATCTTGGCAAGCTTGTGGTGTGCCTTGGCAACACTTAGCAACACTCGATTAAGTGCTGCTAGGTAGCGCCTAGCGTAGGCAGTTTAGCGACGTGCCTAGGTCGGGAGGGATTCCTTACCCTTTGTATGCTCGGACATACTGGGCGAAGCTTCTTTGTTCATCCGCCCCACGTGTTGCAATGTCCGTCTTTATCATGTTGAGAATTTCTAACAATTCATCAATCGGTTGCCCCTGTAAGGCTTCCAAAGCTTCCGCCATTTCCGCCTTTTCCTTTTCTTCCGCCTTGGCTGCTTTCTGGGCTTCCAGCATTGCAGCCTTGGCTGCTAGGTAATCGTCGAAGCTTTCAAGGTCAAAGCCTACACCTTCGACTGCCCATGTAAACTCACTAACACGCTGGGCTAAGCTTCCGCCTTTTTCTTCCGTGTACTTGTTAAGGCTTTTAAAGCCTAAAGCTTCCGCGAATTCTTTTGTTGCCTGTTTCCATGTTGGCATGTCGCCGCTATTGATGGCAGGCTTTAGAACCTCAAACACTCGCGCTGCTATTGTCGCGCTCTTTTTATCTAGCGTAGTAATTGCGGTTGCGATGCTACGTACTTCTTTTTTATCTAACATGTTGTGATCCCTCACTAGTGCCGTTGGCGTTGTTGCCTTGGCGATGGGAGGAATTTAGTTTAGGGGGCATGGTTTTTAAAAGGATAATTTGGAATAGGTTGTATTCGTATTAGGAATGATTGTAAGTCATTGAAAAGACTAGGGAAAAGCTTGTAAGTATTTTTGAAGTATTTTCAATAAAAGCTTGCAAGGCATGAAGTTAACACGGGAAGGAATAGGTACTGTACATCTATACAGTATGTGAAAGGCTGTACCTATTATAGGAAAAAAAAGTGTGGATTGGTGAAGGATTGGGAAGGATGGCAAAAGCTTGTAAGGCTTTGAAAGGCTTATGCTTTAAAGTTATAAAGGTTAACCTTTTAAAGCTTTTTAAACGCGCTGGAAGATTGTCAAAGCTTTGGAATACTTGGAAGGCTTTTAAGTACTTTAAGGAATATCTAACAATTGTTAGGCTTTTGCGCGTGAAAGCTTCAAAGGTTTGTGAAGGCTTGTGAGTATGGTGAAGCCTTTATGCGCGTTGTGCGTTGTGCGCGTATCGCGTGTGCGTGCATGGGCGGGCAGGTGCCCGTAGCCCCCTCCCCCTATATATACACATTCATAAACATTTTGAAAGCTTTTCAAGTTGTCTAACCTTGCCAGTATCTTCACATACTGCGGCTCCCTTTTAAAGCTTTAAAGTACATATATTGAGATCTATATAATACATACTTACACCCTCGGCGGCTGTTACTATAGTATAGTGTCAGATTCTCAATCTGTCAAGTTTTTTATTATTTTTTTAAAAAAGACTTGACAAAACCTCAATACAACACTATACTGTCTTGTTATGAATGCTTATTTACCTCAAACAACCAAAGAACGTGAGCTAACAGAAAAGCAACAGAAGTTCTTGGACTGTCTAATCCAAACAGGAGGTGATCCAAAATACGCAGCGGAGTTAGCGGGTTATGCCGAAGGTAGCTATTCTCAAGTAGTTAAATCACTTAAAAATGAAATAATAGAACTGGCCTCTCATATACTTGCTCAATCTGCACCCAAGGCAGCTATGAAGCTTGTACAGGTATTAGATTCAGATGATCCTATGCCTCAAGCTAATGTAAAGCTACAAGCTGCTCAAACGATATTGGATCGCACTGGTTTAGGAAAGCAAGATAGACTAGAGGTTAATGTTGAGTCAGAGGGTGGCGCTTTATTCATACTTCCTGCTAAGACTGTTGTAGAAGGTGAGTATGAAGTTACCCAAGACTAAGCCCCGTACACAGGGTGTTGCTCCATTTGCATACGATGCAGATCCAGAGAGTAAGCTATTTGTACGCAATGATAAAGTCTACAAAGTTCTCAAAGAGGTTGTAGAAGGTATTGTTGATGGTAAGTATAAATCTATCCGTGAAGGTAGATTGTTTATAGAGTCTAAGGGCTACAAGGTATCGGTACAGACTCTCTCTAACCATGTAAAGCAGGAAAGAGAGGATAGAGGAGAATCTCCTAGATACCGTTACAGTAAGAAAGAAAAGGCTAAGATGGCTGCTAGAAGGTCTGTAAAGGACAAGCAGCGTCGTATAGAAGTCCTTGACAAGAAGTTGAAGTCTGCTAAGGCTACACTAAACCAGCAGACAAAGGTACAATCTAAGTTAGATGAGGCTTTAGATGCCTCTACAACTGAAGGAAAGATTTTAACAGAAGATGAACTTGATCTATTGGCTCCTAGTACAAAGGAGATAGTAGATGAAAAGATTATCTTTAAACCTAATGATGGGCCGCAGACAGACTTCCTAGCGGCTCCAGAGACAGACGTATTGTATGGTGGCGCAGCAGGGGGTGGTAAGTCCTATGCTATGCTCGTAGATCCCCTCAGATTCGCTCACAGGGCTGCTCACAGGGCGTTGATATTAAGACGCTCCATGCCTGAACTGAGGGAGCTTATAGATAAGTCTAGGGAGTTATACCCTAAGGCTTTTCCGGGATGTAAGTTCAGAGAAGTTGAAAAGATCTGGACATTCCCTAGTGGTGCTAAACTAGAGTTTGGCTTCCTTGAAAGAGATGCGGATGTGTACCGCTATCAGGGACAAGCTTATAGTTGGATTGGTTTTGATGAGATTACTCACTTATCAACAGAGTTTTCTTGGAACTACCTAGCATCAAGACTGCGTACTACAGACCCTGAGATTACGCCGTACATGCGTTGTACAGCTAACCCCGGTGGTGCTGGTGCGACATGGGTAAAGAAGCGTTATGTGAACCCATCAGAGCCTAATGAGAGCTTTACAGGCCATGATGGTTTGACACGACGTTTCATACCAGCCCGCTTAGAAGATAACCCATACCTGTCTACAGATGGTAGGTATGAGCAAATGCTTAAAGCTCTACCAGCGGTACAGCGTAAGCAGCTTCTAGAAGGCAACTGGGATGTTACAGAAGGTGCTGCCTTCACAGAGTTTGATGTAATGGAGCACGTTATAACACCTTTTGAAATCCCAGTAGGTTGGGAAAGGGTAAAAGGAATTGACTATGGCTACGCTTCTGAAAGTGCTTGTGTTTGGGGTACTGTTGATCCCTCTGATGGCACACTGATTATATATAGAGAGTTATACCGTAAAGGACTGACAGGTGTTGATTTAGCTCAGATGATTACTAACATGGAGCTAACAGACCCTTACTCTGTGCCGGGAGTACTTGATACAGCGGCATGGAACAGAACAGGTACTACAGGCCCTACAGTTGGAGAGACACTTCAACGAGCAGGGCATAAGCTGCGTAGAGCAGATAAAAACAGAATACAGGGTAAAATACAAATCCACGAATACTTGAGAGTGCAACCAAGTGGCAGACCTAAGATACAGATATTTAATAGCTGTCCTAACTTGATACGTGAACTTCAAAGTCTTCCTCTGGATAAATCTAACCCAGAAGATGTTAATACAAATGCACCTGACCACGCTTATGATGCGCTACGCTACTTAATTATGTCAAGACCTAAAGTCAATGACATCTTTAGTCAGTTTAGGAATCTAAGAATGGAACAGGCATATACACCCGTTGATTCGGAGTTTGGATACTAATGGCAGAGAATACTTTAACAGCGAATAATATTTACTTCGGAGACGTTGAAGGCGAAGACGGCCTTGAACTGACCCTAGAAGAAAATCTACGCAATAATCTAGTGAGTCTAATTACT
>Ga0181416_1000393_pt1 | contig 11291 bp, 9 predicted proteins | sample 39SPOviralmetaG_FD_130141 | JGI IMG/M metagenome (GOLD analysis project Ga0181416, IMG submission 130141) | Marine viral communities from the oligotrophic San Pedro Time Series (SPOT) site, San Pedro Channel, CA, USA - 39 SPOT_SRF_2013-01-16 | ecosystem: Environmental > Aquatic > Marine > Strait... | reverse complement strand
CATCTCCAGTTCCACCATCTAATTGTCTAGATGTAATAGAGTGGTTTGTTTCACCACCGCCATAGAGAGTTATATAGTCTCCTTGACCATCTAAGTGTATGTTGCTTGCAGTTACACTACCTGTAAAAGTTGCGGCACCACTACTTGTTATATTGTTAACGGTTAAATTTCTACTTAAATCTATAAACTGTGAATTACCGCCGCTACCTATCCATAAACCATTTAAACTAGCATCAGTACCTCCAGTATAAAATCTAAACTCTTGTCTTGCGCTCCAGCCTCCAGACATGTTATCAGGAAAACCATAAGCATGAAAACCACCTTCAGAAGCAAGTATAACATTTTCAGCACCTTCATTAAGATTAGCTCTTAAAGTACTTCTAACATCACCAGCTGCTATCATAACAGAATCATCAGCTCCTAAAAGTAAACCACCTTCTTGTGAAATTCTTTCTAGTATTACTTTTTCTGTACCTCCTTTATCTATTTTTAACAAAGGAACAGATGTGTTTGAATCGTAAGCACCTGTATCACCTGATGGTTCATGATCAAATAATATATAACCATTTGCTGATGTAAACGTAAGTTTATTAGACATGCTTATATTTCCATTAAAATTAGGATTTTCTAAATTTAATGTTGTATTAGCGCCACCTAAAGTAAGTGTTACCGCGCTGCCGTCACCTTTTATAGCGCCTGACTGTTCAAATATAATATCGACATTGTTGCTACCGTCGCCAATATAAACATCAGATGAACCATCACCTAGTAAAATATCGCCAACAGCGTTAGTTAAAACTAGATTATTTCCATCTGTTTCAATTTTACCAGCATTAGCGCCTGCCGAGGTTTTAAACTGTATGTGCCCAGCGTCATCGATAATTATGTTATTTAAAAATGGTATTGACATATATTATATTTTAAATTCTTCCTGATATTCTTTTTTTACTAGCACCACTATGAATTGATCTTGATTCAAAATGTCTTGATTTCATTTTTGTTTTTGAACCAAGTGTTATTTCTAAATCTTTTACGTAACCTATTTCTTCTTGATTATCGCTATCTATTCTGTAGCCAGCTATTAATTTATACCCATATTTTTGAGCGGCTATAGTTAATGTTCTTTGTTCCCAAGCACCATAACTAGCAGTTGTAAATTGTGTTTGTTCTAAAAAACCATACACATTACTATTTTTAACATCGTTACTACTACTGACATTAAAAGTTGCTGTATGTTCTCCACTTAAAATGGAATATCTACCTAACCATCTTTCAGTAGCTTTTCTAGCAGTTAAATAAGGTCTTGTATAACTTCCACTATCTTGACCTTTATATTCACCTGTTATTGTAACACTTGTGTTTGGTGGTACGTATATATGAGATTGACAAGCTAATCCGTGTTCTGATCTTAAATTAACAAGACCCCAAATCTTGTCTTGGTTTTCCTGCCATATCAAGTTTGTTGCCTCTATAACAGCGGTTTTATTTTCTTCAAAATTCCAATCAAACCACTCACTTAACATACCAAAACCTGGGTTTCTAGTGTAATCAGCTCTACTGTCCCAACCGCTATTACCCATATAGTCATTTGAATCAACAACACCAAAAGTGTCTGTATAACCAGCGTAAGTGCCTGGTATTTGTTTATACCATTTGTTTTGTAAATATGAGTCTCTAAATTCAACTGGTCCACCACCCATACCTATATAAGGTATACTTCTAAAACCATCAAAATGCATTCTTCTAAATTGTACACCAGCTGTTTGGTAATATATGTAAAAAGGTCTTTGTTCGTTGTTTATAATAATATTATTGTGTATATTTTGTACGTTTCTCTGGTGATGAAGCAACCAACTATAATCATCAGACCTTGTAGTGTAATTGTAAGCATATTCTGGAGCGTCATACATTGCTCCGTTATCTACAGTAGAATAAGAATTTCTTGTACCGTAATTATTTACAAACTGTACATTATAATGAGTAGACCATTGCCAAAAAGCCCTATGTCCAGCGTTAACTGAAATACAGTTTCTCCATATAAAACCTAGAGCATGTCTACTGTTCATTCCAGTGTAGCTGGTTTTATTATTTGAATCATGCACTACACAGTTTTGATAACCACTTTGATAATCCTCTCTTGAGTTTGTAGCATAACTAGTACTAATATCACTATTATACCCAGCAACCATACAAGCACCATGGTAAAAATTATTATTAGTGTTACCACCCATTCTGTACCAACGTATATCTTTTAAACCAATTTCTCTTGTACCAGCTCTATTACTGTCTGTATCATATTCTACGTAGCAAAATGCTCTAACATCTGTATCTACACCTTCTATAGTTATTGATCTATCTAATCTTTGTACTAAACTACCAACTTTTCTAACATGCTCTAAAGCTGGGCTAATTGTTAGTGTGTTACCACTTTTGTTAGTAACTGAGTATTCACTGTTATAATCCCAGTTTGTATCAACATCATTATTAACATCTATATTTATAGTATCTCCAACACTTATATCTGTTGCATCACTAATAGTTACTGTAGTATCACCAACAGCACCAGCGGTACTTACCACCGCCGCATTTCTTCTAACTTTACAGTCAACTGCGTGTTTTTTATCTAAACCAGTTTCATACACCTCAGTACCGTTTGATATAGTACCAGATATACTTGAGTTTAATGTTAGCGTATTTGTATCGTGACTTATTGCGGTTATAGTTCTTATATTTCTATTACTTCCTGTGCCGAATATAATTTTGTAGCCTACTCTGAATATTTTAGTGTGATCAACAACTAAGGAAGTACCGCTGGCAGAAGAAACTATCGCCTTAGGACCTACAAACTTTTTTACATATATTCTATTATTCGATGCATCAACATCATGAACCCAACAACCTTCATCTCCATGGTAATACCTATTAGTTCCTACACCTTTATATATTGCGATCCAATCACCAATACCGAAACCAGTTGTACTATCAACAGTTATATATTCATCATTAACATTAGCTATAGCGCTTAATTCTGTAGTTGTTACACTATCATCGCCTATAAACTTCCAAGATGAATAACTTATGTTTTCCACCCATATACCATGTTGGTCAGAGTTAGTGCCTTCAAATTCTAAATGTATATTATTACCTGTTGCAGATAATAAAGCGCCAGATGAACTACCGCCTTCAGTAAAGTCTTGTGCGGAAACACCACCACTTTTAGAATAATCAGTAGATCCATTACCTTGTACAGTAATTCTACCGTTCATTCTAATTTTACCGTTAGTTGCAAAATGTAGATTACCTCTAACAAGTATATCACCAAAACCAGTACCAGCTCTTTGATCAGAGTTTACTGTTATTTTGTGGCCTTGTGAAATAGTAAATGTGTCTCCGTCAGCAGGAGTGGAACCTCCCCAAGTTGAAGAGCTTGTCCAGTTACCAGACTGACTACTCGTTAGGTTCGCCATCTATTAAAAATTGTTCTTGATATTGAGATACATTTAACGCTATTTCAAATGATAATGTATCGCTATTATCAATAACTGTATTGTCATTGATAACAGCAATCATTTCAGTATCTTTTGTGAGCGTTAAAGTAGCATCTGTTTTATCATATTCTACTTTAATTATCATTTTATTTTATTTAATTTATTAGCTTACAGCTGGAAATTTCTCAACAAGCACTAAGTAATCTTCAGTAGCAGAAGGCGCTGAGCCAAATGTTACAGTTATTTTATTATTACCACTATTACTAGTTGTTGAATTTTTAACAGCTACATATACATTTTCATAAGTAGCATTAGTACCATCGTTACCGTAGTTTAATACAGTTGTTCTTACAAGTGGTGTGCCTAAGCCGTGAGTTATTTCAAAAGCTGTTGTACTAGCATCACCAGCTATTTTTTTAGTTACTTTATTAGATGATGGTTCTTTAGCATCTAATTGAGTTTGAATATTTGATGTAACACCGTCAGTGTGGTTAAGTTCTGCACCTGAAGCAGTAACTGTAGTACCACTAAGTTTTAACGAACCAGCAAGGTATAAATCTTTAAATGCATTACTTTGATTACCAAGATCAACAGAGTTGTTAGATATTGGTGAAGTTTGAGTTTCTTGAACTTTAATACCCCCTTGACCATCTGAGTTTGCAATAATACTTACAGCGCCTGATGTGCCAAAATCAATTCTAGCTCCATTACTTGCTCTACCAACTTTTAATGCAGTGTTATATGCACTTGTTATACCACTTTGAGCGGCGTCCATATTAATTACACCTGAAGTAGCTGTTAAACCAGTACCTGCAAATAATGTAGCAATTTTACCAACTTGGGTCTGCTTCATGGTTCCACCGTCATTATGTATGAAACCATCACTATTAATAACAGCACTAGTTCCAGGAGTAAGTGAACCGTCAAGTTTGTCAAATTCAGTTGCTGTTACACCAGTGTCGTAAAGATCTTTTGCGTATTTTAAATCATCAACATCACCATCAAAACCATCTAAAGTATTAAGTTCAGCAGGAGTAGCTGTTATTGTTTCTGTCGCAGCGGCATTTAATAAAGCAACGTGACCAGATAAGTTTGGTAATGTTATAGTTTTATCAGAACTTGTTGCGTCTGCAGCAGTAAGTTTTATTTCATGAGCATCAGCTGTAGTACCCTCAAACTGTATTGTATTGTTTTCTACAACTTGTACAGTTTCATTTTGTACTGTTTGTGTACCTGAAACAACAACATTTGGAACATATAATGTACCACCGTTTAAACCAGGATTAAACTTAAAATTAGCTCCTGTTTTTCCTTGTTGAGCTCCAGTTGCGGATTCAACGAAAGTAATAAACTTATCATCATCATCAGTAGCAGCAGAGTTACCTTGTAAAACATCTGTATTTGAAGTAGCGGTTGCGCCGTCTTCTACGTTAAGTAAAGTTAGCACTTCAGCTTTAGTAATACCAGTTGCAAATTGAGGTGATCCACTAGAGTTTTCTATAGCTGGAGCAGCTGTGTTAGTTGCACCATCTGCTACATTAAGTAGTGTTTGAACCTCAGCTTTAGTGATACCAGAAGCAAATGCAGGTGAACCACCGTCATCTTCGATAGCAGGTGGCTTTGTAATACCAAGCATTGTTTTAACTGTACCTGTTGTTAACGCTTCAATATTTCCTACGCCACTAGTGTTTCTACCAATAAAACCAGGTGACTGAATGTTTTGCATTTTTACAAACGAAACAGCGCCAGCAGCTAATTGTGTTGTATCAACACCGCCATCTTTAATTTGTATTTTAGCAGCATCGGTTGAACCATCAAAGTTTATTGTTGAATCATCAACATCAGCAGATACTTTGTTTGCTGAAACAGTTATACCTTTACTAGCTCCAACAGCTAAAGAAACATCACCTGTTGTAGCATCTCCAGTTAAACCATCACCAGCTGTTATAGCTGTTATGTCACCGGCAATGCTAGACCATGATGATGAGTTAACATTTGTAGATGTATTTATATATATTTTATTTTCGTCAGTTCTGAATATTAACTGACCATGATAACCACCCGTTGGATTGCTACCTGACTTATGGTCGACAACCAGTTCTTTTATCTGGTTACCGTTTAATTTAATGTCTGAAAGAAATGGTATTGCCATAGTTGTTTATTTTTTATTTATTTAGTTTGCGAAAATTTTACCACTGGTTGTGCCAGAAAAGTAAACTCTTACTTTATTATTGTTTATATATTTTACCGGCATCATTGCCACTTGCCCAGGTGAACCTTCTTGTTCAGCACTTATAGCAGGTTTTTTATTTAAGTTATGCTCAAAATCTACATAACACATGTTTGAGCCGTTTATTGTTTCAAATTGTAAAGCGCCGTTTACTTTAACAAAAGTATTAGACGTAAACTCTAGCTCTTCGTGTTTATCGGAGTCTATTACTGTTGTTGTTATACTGTAGTTTTCTAAATTTGTAATACTACCATTACCACTTTTGTGAGTTAAAGCAAGTGTATGTGTTGTTGTTCCAGATACTGGCGTTATACTATCAACTTTGTATAATCCAAAATTATTTGGGTTGTCTACTTGAGATATAATAATTTCTTTTCCATTGAAATGATTTAATCTAGCAAGAGCTGTATCTGTTTTATCAAAACAAAACTCACTTAGTATAATGGAGTTTATTTGTGCGAAAGGTTTTGAAGCATTGCTTCCCATACCAGCTATTGTCATTTGACCATTTTGCTGAGATGATGAGTTATTTACAAATTGACTACAAAAATTGCCCGTAACACCTGTGCTCCCCAAATACTTAGTCATATCTTGTATTGAGAAGTTTTTAGTAGTACCACTTGAGGTACCTAACAGCTTGTCGGATTTAGTTATATCCGTATCCAGAGAATACGAGCTAATTCTGGGCATCTACTTTTTCTTTATTAAATTTGTAACTTTTTCACTACTACGACCGCCAAAGTACGCTAGTACTACAGCCATCATAACTTTTTCAAAAGTGTCATTCCATGTAGCTCCTATATTAAAAGGTATTGATTCAACACTATCTAATATACCTGCAAATGAAAAAACAACAATACACCACACTAATACTAGCGGGCGTACATTTTTTGATAACCATGAGTCAGATGCTGCATCAGCTTGCCAACGATTTGTTATAGCTTCTATTTCTTTATTTTGTTGATCATACATCAGTTGCTGAAGTTTTATTTTATCTTCAGTACTAACATCAGCCTTAGTTATAGCAGCAATAGCATCCTTTGGTGAGGTAACGCCCTCAAGGACGCTACCTAACGTAGGGTTTATCATTCCAGCTGCTCCAAGCAAAAGCTTACCAACAGTCGTGTCTTTAAATGCTTTTTTTGGCATTATTTTTTACTCTTCTTTATTTTAGCTTGTACGCTAGCAGGAAGCTTATCAAAGCCTTTATTCATTTTCATTGCTGACTTTTTCATTTTAACAGGTCCGTCATCTTTCTTTTTAAATGTTTTTCTTAAAAAGTTACCAACTCTTGTTCCTCCCGTTTCTTTGATTCTTTTAGCTTTAGCGGTTTTTTTATCAGCTCTTTTTTGTATTCTTTTAGCTTTTCTAGTATCTTTAACTTCTGATTTAGCATCTTTAACTGATTGTTTTGCATTACTTAGGTTTTCTTTAGCTGTATCAGTTTTAGTTACTACTTTCTTATCAGTGTTAGTTTCTGTGTTAGTATTAGTATTAGTGTTAGTGTTAGTGTTAGTGTTTGTATTAGTGTTAGTATTACTTTCACCACCATCTCCTGACAACTTATATCTTTTTGAAACACCGTAAGCAGCATTAATCTTGTTTTGTAGTTTCTTGTAAGCGTCACTATTTTTATCTAAACCTTTTCTTGCTTTTACATACTCACCTAATTTAGGATCTTTTTTAGCCGCTTTTGCATAAGGATCAGATTTTTTCTTTTTATCTCCTCCTCCGCCTTTTCCGGACATCTTTACGTACTTACCTTCTTCGTTGAATCCGTACCCGGGAAGCCCAACAGCCATTTTTGATGGCGATGGTTTTTTCATTTTAGCTGGTGATTGAACACCTAAACCTTTAATGACTGGCTTTTTGGAAGACACACCATCAGGGTTACCTATTCCAGCCGATTTTAATTTTTGGAAAATGTTACTTGCTTTCATTTTTTTTATATATATTTGTTATTTATTAAAACCGCTAAAACCTTTCATTTTAAAAGCGGACTTGTTTTTATTACTCATTTTAATTGGATTACCATCTGAATCAACTTCAGTAAGCTTACCATCTATTTTCTTAAAGTTTTTCTCACCTTCTTTAGATTTAACATCCGATGTGGTAGTTACTGCTTCACCAGGTCCTGTTCCAGGAGTTCCTCTTCTACTCTTACCAACTGGTATATTATATTCAGCGCCATAACTCTTGCTTACGTATTTTAAATAATCAGCTTTACTAGCAAATTGCTCACCTGTTTCTGGATTTACACCACCTTTGCCTTTATCGAATTTTCTACCAGCTCTATCTAATATTCTTCCAAGCTTTTTTCTACCACGGTTTCTTACACCAGCACCATACTTAGCGTCCATAGACTCATAATAACCCATATTGTATTTGTCAGGTGTACCAGGAGTTCCAGGATCTTGTGTTGTTTTGCTTTCTTCATCTGGAGTAAATGAAGATTCATATTTAACTTCATCAGGAGTTCCTTGGTTTTCTTCTATCCATTTATCAGCTGCTTCTTCATACTCTTCATAAGTATCATACTTGTCTTGAACGTTTTTATTGTTCATATCCCAAAGCTGCTTTTTTGTTTTACCAGTACCTTCATAACCTTTTTTACCTTTTTTAGTTTTTTCAGTTTCTGTAAAAGTACCATACTGACCAGTCTCTTGGTTATTACCTGAAAACTCCCTGGTTGAGGTTGTTTCAACGTGAAGCGGTGATTTCATTTTAACCGCAGAGTCAACTACTTTTTTAGCAGCAGCTCCTACTAAAGCTTTACCAGCCATAGCAACTAGAGGTGCAAATTTCATAGCTGATTTACTAGCTTTCATTGTTATTGGTGTTGCTTTCATTTTAAATGCGGTTTTGTTTTTATTTTTTTGATTCATTTCATTTGATGAATCTGTTATTTCTGTATTATTCTCATTTGTAGTATCTGTGTCGCCTTCACTTGGGTTAGAAAAATCATGGTGACCTTTTTCATCGTTTTTAAAGTCCCCATCATATAGTTGTTTTTGTATTTTTCCAACACCTTCTCCTATAGCAGCGTTTTTATCTGCTTCTATCCTAAGTTGATCGTTTAGCATACTAGCTCTTTGTGTTAGTGTTCTACTACCTAGTCTAGTGCTTGCTCTAGCTCCTGAATAAATAATTTTGTTTGGTGAAGATTTCTTCATATCTTTAGTATTAGTGTTTCCTACAGTATTGTCGGTTGATCCGTTTATATGATCAGTTTTGTTATAAGCTTCTTTTTCCCATGGCAAGTTAGAGGATCCTTCGTTCATTTTTGCTCGGCTATATTTTTTACCTTTCCAATAAACATTTTTATCATCATAGTCTAGATCACCTCTTTTCATTTGATCCATGTGCACCATCTCGTGTGCAATTGCTTCTTTTTCAAGAGGACTGTTACTTTTTACGTCTTTATCTACGTATATAGTACCGTCGTTATTAGCCTCAGCAATAACACCGTCCTCTAAGTCTTTCTTAATTACAGGTATTTTGCTGTTTTTTAATCTTTTTCTTCTACGATTTGCCATTTATCTATTTTTATCTTTAATCATATCGTCCATTGCTTTGTTAAATACCTTGTCTGTATATGATATATTTTTAAAAAATACATTACGTTCAGACGTAGGTAAATCTTCCTCTGCTAACAGGATTCTATATATTCTTGTGATTAATTGGGAGCATTTAAATGATGTCTTAAAAATGCTATATTTAATTGAAGTGCGGTTGCGATGTCTCCATACCTCGATCCATCCGTCTCGACGTAGCCTTTCCCAGCGATTTTTATCCCAGGACATAGTGTAAACACCGTCTATAAATTCTTTACGTGTAAATCTATTTTTACAATCTAAGTATATTAATAATTCTAAGTCTGCATCGTTTAACTTATAAGTTTTACAGGCCCATTTTCTAACAAGCCTGTAATACTTAAATAAATTCATATCTCTTATATCAGATGCACTTAGTCTCATTCTACCAAAACTATGTCTTTAATAGTCATAACATAGTATTGTTTGTTATTGTATGTTATCTCGTGGCCAGCGTGTTTGTCATAGTAGACAATATCATCTACTTTTAAAATCTCGTCTGGAGGGCAAAGATCACCTTTACTAATAACTTTTCCTTTTAAATATCTATTGTCACTATCTATGCTATCAGATATTTCTAATCCACCTATTTTCTTAGGTGCTAATTTTATATTTTCTATTATTATGTATAAACTAACTGCTCGCATTTTCTACTCTTATATTATTAATTACACAATCTGCAGAAAATATAGTAGTTGCAACGCTAACTGCATTTTTTAACGCTGTCTTTGTGACTAACACAGGATCTACAATACCAAAATTGATCATATCAACTTCTTTTCCTGTAATAACATCAATACCGTAACCTTTTTTATCAGGAACTACAGCATTTTCTATACCTGCGTTTTCTAATATTGTTTTAAAAGGCGCTAATATAGCTCTTGAAACTATTTTTTCACCTTCATTTTGCTCGTTCATATCTAAAGCAGCGTTTAATAGAGCAATACCACCACCAGGAACTATACCTTCTTTCAAAGCAGCCTTAGTTGCGTATATAGCGTCTTCAACCCTATCTTTCTTTTCTTTTAATTCTACTTTAGAATTAGCTCCAACGCGAATAATACCAACAGAACCACTTAACATAGCTAGTCTTTGCTCTAATCTACGTTTTATAAATTGGTTTTTTTCCTTTTTAATGCTTTTCTTGACTGATTTTACTCTTTCTGTAAGATCTTCGCCAATATCATTAGTAGTTAGCACTGTATTTTTATCGTCAGTTACTGAAAATTTAGCTTCACCTAGTACATCTGGCTGAATTAAGTCTAAATCATCACCTAATTCTTCACTTATTACTTTAGCACCTGTTAAAAACGCTAAATCTTCTATAGTATCAAGCTTTGTAGGGCCAAAACCAGGTGGATTTATTATATTCACCTTGATATTACCCTTTACTTTGTTCATTAAAAGCGCAGATTTTACTTGCTGCGACACTTGAGCTACTATAAGTAACGGTTTGTTCTTCTTTATTACATGTTCTAGTACACTTTGTATTTTTCTAATACTAGGTATTTCACCAGAAACTATCAAAATTAGAGGATTTTCAAGTTCACACTTGTTTTTATCAGTATTTGTAGCAAAATGAGGTGATGTTAAGCCGCTTTCTAGCTGAACACCTTCAACGATGTCTGTATAAGTCTCATCTGTTTCACTCTCTTCCATTAAAACTACACCATCTTTACCTACTTTTGTGTAAGCATCAGCAATAATACCACCTAACTCAGTATCATTATTACAACTTATCGTTGATACATACTTAAGATTAGAGTCAGATACTTTTTTGGAGTACTTAGAAAGATATTCAGCAACTTTGTTAGATCCTGATATAACACCTTCTTTAATACTACGAACTGATTCATCGCTTTTTTGATTATTTAATTCTTTTAAAAGTGATTCAGCAAGGACGATAGCCGTTGTGGTACCGTCTCCTGCTTCCTTCACCGTGTTTTTAGCTGCTTCTTTTATTAGAGTTGCCCCTATATT
>Ga0181416_1000388_pt1 | contig 11373 bp, 5 predicted proteins | sample 39SPOviralmetaG_FD_130141 | JGI IMG/M metagenome (GOLD analysis project Ga0181416, IMG submission 130141) | Marine viral communities from the oligotrophic San Pedro Time Series (SPOT) site, San Pedro Channel, CA, USA - 39 SPOT_SRF_2013-01-16 | ecosystem: Environmental > Aquatic > Marine > Strait... | reverse complement strand
TCCGCTAATTCATCTGTATCATCTGAAGATTGTGAAATAGCACTCATTTGTAGTGAAGAATCATGAGCTTCCTTATTATGTTCTCTTTGTTGCTGTTTTAATAGTTGTTTATCTCTACGAATAATGTTAGGTTCGTCACATAGATTAATATAATTACATAACAATAAGTAGAAGCAATGAATAAATAACAAATATATGGTTTCTTTCCCAAATACTGAATAGAACGAAAGGATTTGTTTTTCACCAGACTCGTTAATAATTTCTCGTTGAATATCAGTTTGTAATGGTAATAATTTAATAAATAAATTTATATCCGTGGTTTGTGCAATAATATTTTGTAAAATAAAATCAAGGGTGGAGTCATTACTAAATTCCATAATCTTATGATGATATTTTTGTAAAAAGATTTCAATATCTACAATATGGTCTTTGGCCAATCCCCAATGTTTTGGAACAGCCATGTGAGGTGAGGCATTGTTTAACAAAAGTTCAGGATAAACTTTAGAGAGCATAACAGTAGCATTTTGTATATATTGAGTAATTGTATATAATCCATTATCGTAAATATTAACGGTATCATTGGTTTTATCAATAGACCATTTGGTAATATCAGATAAATAAGAGCGTAACTGGTCATAATTTCTATCAGATAAGTTTCCATAATCGTCAAAGAATTCCATAATTTTTTTATACATACGTTGATTGCATAGAGATAAATAATCAGTAAGGTCATTCAACTCAGGTGTAAATGTATCATGCATTTTAGTAGGACTATATTGATTAATGACATTACGTAAATGATGTCGTATGCGTTCTCCAAATATATTGGAATCGGTGACATCCAAATGTTCAATAAAATCAGTTAATCCATCAACAATGTTAACAGAATCAGTTAATTGTATACTAACTACATTGCGTGAATTAATAATAGTCATCAAATTATATAAAGTTTCAATTGTAAAGTTTTTGTCATTACGTTTCATAAATTCTATTTTTTCAAGCATAGACCATGAAGAATTATATTCAGGTAGTTTTTCGCCACATATAGATAATAAATCTTCTGGAACAGGTAGATCTTTATCAAAATTACAATAATAGATGATAGCTGCATAAATATTCTCTTCTAATCTACCTGTAGGTAAATCAGGATGAAGTAATCGTGTAGATTCATTATGAAAAAGAGAAGAACAAGTAGAAATGTTTTGAACAGTAGTTTGAAATTTTATCATAGAGCGGACTTTCTGTAAGAGTACTTTAATATTGTCATCTTCATTGTTGAAATAAACCATGGGTTTAATTAAATCATTACCATTTTCATTGCAACAAGAATTTTCCAAGAATGGAACTTGGCTGGAAGTTTGTAATAACATATCTTTATCCTTAACAATTTTGTTAATAAGTTCAATAATGCCATACCCAAACGCGGATATGCGACTATGTAATAATGATATCATATCATTTTGTGCAGATTTGCCACTTTTAATAGATTCCAATAATTCTTGTTTGAAATCTCCAGTGATAGGTCGTAATGTCTTAATAATAGAATAAGGAGTAACCGGTGGCATAAAATGATGCCATTTAGAGATATGATGTTGTTTGGGAATTTCAATATCTGGTTTTGATACTAAAAATAAACGTTTTTCGGTATATAATTCATCAATATCACTACGAATAACGATATATTTCATAAGAACATCTTTGATACGAGTAGCAATTTTATCGGGATTTAATTTTTGTATAGAGTTCCATGGATGAATAGAACTTTTAACTTTGTTAACAACACAGGCCATATATTGAATACCACTAATATCTTCAATACCACTTAATGGATAACCAGTAAATGATTTAACACAACCAGGAAAAACACGACTAACTTCAAATGATGGAGTAGCAGTTTGTATACCGACAAATGTAACAGCAGTAGCAATCATAATAATAGTTTCATTCATATATTTATCATATGGACCTAATGGTTTTCCTGTTTTTTTAATATTAGCTTCATTGCGTCTATTATAAGCAATTTCAGTTAATATATGTTTATCGGCAACTTCATTAGATACTCGTAATATAAATGATTCCATAGTTTTAATTGGTATATTAATGCGTGTTAATAATGTATTAGCAATATTGTATATTTTTTCACTAAGTTCACTCTCAAAAACAGTGGTTGTAGTGTTTTGTGAAGATTCTCCCAAATCTTTTTCCATAATAGCATGAGATGTAATACGAAACCCAGCATCATCAAACCCATCTTCTTCATTAAAATCAATTTTGCGAATAACATAACCACTATGTTTGTCAACAATAGAATCTCCATCATCGCTCATAACACCTATAGTAGCACATAATTCATCTTGTTTATCACGATAATTTCCCTCAGAAACAAATGTATTAGCTAAGTCATAAATAGATTTTGGAAATAATTTTGCGTTTGTATCTTTACAATAAAGCCAGTAAGGAGATTCATTTAAGTTATCAATCATAGGTTCTCTTGCAAAATACGTAACAAATTTGCATATATCACTTTGTTTTTTTATAAAATCTGGTTGCCCCATAATAAGTTCTCTTAGTTTTACATTAACAGAAGTAATAACATTAGGTTGAGAACATCTCTTACCTAATTCGTAAGCCAAATTATTAGGCTTATATTCGCGTACTTCACGTAACATAATATTACGTTTTAGTTGTTTAATATAGTATGTAATTTTGGCATCTAATTTATTTTCAAAGTCGTCAATAGATTCATTGTATCGTTTATCAAATTCCGCTTTCATTTCGTTTGTGGACTCCTGATTAATACGAATTTTAGCATTATCATGAGATTCACATATACGTGATTTATCATTATATAAACAAGAGTCGTTAATATTACAAAAAAGAGATTGTGTATCTATAAATGTAACATCTGTAACATCTGTATCAACAACCCACGTATTTTTCAATCGTCTATAATATTGTATTTTTTTACGAATATCAGCTTCAACATCAACAGATTCTTTTTCTTTTTCACTTAATTTAGATTCATCTATGCCCTGTTTTAATGTTGGTTTTATTTCTAATATAGCATAATTACCAGAAACGACTTCTTTCTTTTTAGCAATTATCGTTTTAGCTAATTCAGATGCCATATGTGCAGGACAATTGTGACGTTGTATTAGATTTTCAATTAAAAAATCAGGAAAAACATCAGGAGCAATTTTGGCTTGTTCATCTTTATATTTTTCAATAATATCATAGGGTGTATCATCATATTCCTTATCAAAATAAATAACATCAACCATATTATCCTTTTGTAAATCTTTTAATGAAGTATATTTTTTAGATAATACACGAAGATTACAATCAGATGGCTTTATTTTTTCAATATCACTCATATCATCAACTGCTTGAGGCGTTAACGATTTCATAATAGAATCAGGAGTAATAAGTGAAACCATAATAGATGTAATAGCATTCATAAAAACTGTTCCAGTATCCATTTGAATCATACGATTTAACAATTCGTGTGGAGACAAATCCGGTGTATTTTTATCATCAGGATGTATTAAGTTGTAAACTTGGAAAAAAGAGTCGGAAATATCCTTTTTTTCGGCCAAAAGCCGAAGAACAATATTAGGATTATTAATGACGTGATAGTTATAATTATGCATTTTATTGTATTGTGTGGATTTTTCTCCAATATATGATTTTAAACTTTGAATTTCTTTATTTACAAAATAACGAATTGCTTTATAGTGTGAATATGTAATATCTTCGGGATAAATCATGAAAGGTTCTAATTGTTTTACCACATTGACCATAGATAATTTATTTTTCATGTATTTATGAAAAAGTTGAATAATAGTAAAGGTTTGTGGAATAATAGTTTCTACAAATTTTATAAAACGTTCATTAGTATCAATATAATCAACATCACCTAAGGCGAATTCGTGTATACCTTTGAAAATAGTATCTTTTGTTTCCTTTTCCATTTTTTCGTATTCAAGTTCATTAGATAAATCATCTAAAATATGAGGTACAATTTCAGTATTTTTACGTAATGCACGAAATAAAGAAAAGTATTGTTGATGCATTGAAACCCTTTGTAACATATTAGTAGTAGGTAATTGTATAGCTGAGAATTTAACAATTGGTGCAGGTAATACGATCAATGATTTTAAACACATAGTTTCATTGGGTGTCATATTATTGCGAGTATATACAGTTTTTCCGCCCTTAAGTAATTGATCGGATAATTTATTAAGACCTAAATTATATCTTTGCATAACATATTGACGTTTAGATGCTCCAGAACGAGTATAAACTGTACTATTAAAATCGTCCAGATTATCAACAATAGCATCTATATCAGCGAGAACTTGTGTAGTATGTATACAATCTGTACTTTTGTCAACATTAACAGGATTCATAATATCTTGAATACGGTTTTGCATTAATGAATAATCTTTTGCATCATTTGGATTACGTTCATAGTAATCGGTTTGTATATTTTGTAAATCATTTAATGTGGAAGATGTAGTATCTGCATATATATCATCAATTTCAGTACCGTTATGTATGTCATATATTTTGCGTTGAAGTTTGACAGTAGGTAAAAGCCATTGTAAACGAATATTCATTTTCATAATATTTTGAACTAATGGTTTATGAAAATCACCATTTTTATTAATATCATATATATTGTTATTATCATCAAACTTAGAATATGATTCACGAAGCAACTTATATTTGCGAATTAAATTGTGAATATTATTCATAACCATTTCAGTACGCCCACTGTTTGGTATAGTAGATAATAACTCATCCATTAAATCATTGACTTGTACATCAATGCCAAATCTTTGTTCACTTTCCTTTCTTTCAACAGCATGTTTAATTTCTCCCAAATCATCGTTAAAATCAATAGTTTCTGCATCATTATACATATCACGTAAAACCGTGTGAATATTTTGGGTTTGTTGCAAATTATCTGGTATATTAACAATAGACTCTCCAGTTTCTGTAAATTCAATGGTAGCAGTTTCAACATCATCATCGTCGCCAATTTCATATACCTCTCCTTCCTCAAGACCTTGTTTTAATACAGAAAGTGAAACTTTAGATTTAAGCGTAGCAGGTTTCTCACGTATGACGATTTTATCAATAGGAATATATTGTGGTATTCCTTGATACTTAAAATCTAAAAAAATAGTTTTTAATTCGGGATACGTGATGATTTCAATCATATCTTCATCCAAATTAGTAATTTCACCAGTTAGAATTGTAGGAATATCTCCACCAATATGAATACTTATCCAAGTTTGAGGTAATAAATTATTTTGTCGTGCATAACCTTTGTCTTGACTACGACTTAATAAATTAATTTGTGTAATAGATTCATCCGTTAAATTTCCAGATTCATCAAGATTAAGTTGTACATCTGTTAATGATGATATTTGGGTTAATTGTATATGTTGATTATCAATATATTTGATATACATAGAATTTTCATGCAGTGCGGGATTAGTAGGTGCAATAATTTCAATGATATCTCCCAACTCTAATGATATATCAGTGTTTATTTCATTAGACATGTCTATGGTATTACTGTTTTCTATATCCATACGGAATAATAAAATATATATTATGTATCTAAATTATATTTGCACAATACAACAATTGTATATTAATACTCACGTTTTATGTAAATAAGTTAAAGATAAAAGTTATATATGTATAATTGCAATATGATAAATAATATACATACAACAAATATAAATACCAATATTAATTCAAAAACAGTATATAATTATGAATCATACTATAACGGACAGTTATACAATATACAATGTTATGATGAAGATATGCTTTGTCACGATGATATAGAATCAGGTATGTATCGTTCAGTGATTAGTTCAGTTCCTGAAAGTAAATTATTGGCATTTGCACCTCCAAAAACGTTAACATTTACCCGTTTTCGGGAATTAAATAAATCATTAAACGATGTAGTTATGCATGAATATATTGATGGAAGAATGTTGCACGTATTTTACGATAGTAGAATATCTTCTTGGATATTAAGTCCAGTACTACAAAATAATAAATTTAATATACCAAATATAGATGAACATGCATTTATAATTGCAGCGGGCGGAGACATATGTAAATCTTTTAATAATTTGCCATTTTTTGAGTATTTTCCTAAAAATTATAGTTATACATTTATTATAAAAAAACAGCCAATGTTTCAATCATCGTTATATTTGGTATCAGTGTATAAAATCAATGTATGTAATCAAATAGAATATATACCTCAAGAAGAATATGAAAATTGGAGAATATTTTCTAATTTAAATGGTGTTATTTGTTTCCCTAAACAAGGCATAATAAAAGATTATTATACCGATTTATTAGAGGATATAGATTATGACTATAGTTCAAGTAAATGGGTATTAACAAATATTAAAACGGGTATGCAAACAACTATATCCACATCTATTTATAAGTTGAATCAAGAAATTGTATCTATAGATAGGCTTATCATATTTCAGTATTTATGTTTGCAGCGTATTTATAAAGAAAAAGAAGAGCAAATGTATAAACTACACAAGATAAATAAGAATTTTTATATAGTAAAGCAAATATATGACTTATTTATTCGTACAATGCATGAAATGTATATTAAATATTATATTATGAAAACAATAAGTGAAATACCTATAAAATATAAACCATTTATCACGCAAATACACAAAGAGTATTACATTTATCCATTAAAACATAATAAAAAACAATTGGTAACAAAACAAATAATTAAAGATTATTTTGATAAAAAACATCCATTTGAACTATTAACAATATTATCTTGCAATAACTAAACCACAGTTAGAAATCATAATATTATACAAATCAGTGTATAATATTATTTGTTTACATAGAACTATACATTTGAGATAATTTACTCAATTTTAAAATGTAATCAGCACAATGACCACGATTAGTAGCATCCATAGTATTAATAGGTGCACGTACTTTATCAATCATTTTCATAAATTCTTTCCCGTTGGGTATATTTTGTAAATCAGCACTGTAATCTTTTTCAAAAAAGAAATTAACGTCACCTGCCTCAATAACTTGAGCATATGGTGTATAAACTAATTTATGCCATGATTTAATTAAAATAGAAGGATTCATTTGTTTAAATGACAATAATGATGTTTTTGCGGTAGCTATATCTTCTTGTTCGGGAAAAATAGAAATAATATCGTCCAAAAAGGAGATAATTAGTTTGTTAAAAGCTTTATTAATAGATGATTTATCGGCCATACTAATAATAATATATTTGGTTTCTGTTTATATATATTATTATCATTATTTATTTTTTCTTTTTTGAGTCTTTCTTTTTTGAGTCTTATTCTTTTTTTGCGTCTTTCTTTTTTGTTTTTTATTTTGTTTTACTGTTTTGGTTTTTCTCGTTAATTTAGTTTTCTTTAATTTATGATATCGCCTACCACCATATTGAATATATTCACCAATATTCTCTATATATTCTTTAAATATATCATCATCTGTTATTAATGTCTTTCCATGTTCTTCATATATATTTTTTGCAAATTCGGTAAATGAATCTCGTAAGGTTTTTTTATCATCTTCAGATGATGCAAAAGCAAAAACACTTTCTTCTGTTTTAGCATTTGAAATAAGTGTTTTTATATTTTCATCATTATCTGTATTATTGACCCATAATTTAAAGATTTCACCCATATCAGGTAATACATTATTAATAATATTTAAAATGGTCTGTTGAGTTTCATTAAGGTCATCTTTAGCTAAGATAACCGTTAATGATTGCACTACACGTTCAAATATACCTTTTGTACAGGATACATTGGCAGCCGCGTTACGATTAGAACTATATGCTTCTGCATTATCAGTAATCCATGTATGTATATATTCACCGCGGTCGGCATCAGTCCATTGTGAAGACCATACATATGCAAATGTAATTAATACTATTTTCATATTTTCTCTATCATCTATAAGTCCTTCACCATCTGAAAACTTTTGTATTACCCAACGAAAAGCGTTTTGTTTGTTAGTTTTTTCTGGTTCAGCAAAATCTTTTATATGTTCATTAAAAGCTATTCTACTAACACGTAGTATTTCTCTTACAATATGTTGTCTATTTTCAGGGGTACTTATAGGTAATAACTTCCTATCTTTAAAAAAAGGATTTTCTTCATTTAAATCTGTAAGATATTTATTTATAATTTCAATATATCGTTTTTGATTAATTTTGTCAAATGCATTATGAATTTCATATGCTTCTCCTTCTCCGTCTCCTTCTCCTTCTTCTTCTTCGTAAAAATCTCCATTGTTAAAATCTTCATCGTCAATTCGGTTAATAAATTCTTGAGGAAGTTTATCTCTAAGAAAATCATCATTCTCCTCATCAAAAAGTCCAGAATTCATAAACATATCTTCCATATCGGTATCCGGATCTACATCCCAATTACTTAGATCTCCATTAAAACTTTCTGCCTCTTGAAACATTCCTGCCATATCGGTTACATTACTTACATCCCAATGACTTATATCTTGATTAAAACTTTTTGCATATTGAAACATTCCTCTCATATCGGTTACTTTACTTACATTCCAACGACCTATATCATCATTAAAATACTCCTTGCCATAAAATAATTCAGACATATCAATGATGTCGCTAACATCCCAATCCTGTATACCGTTTCCTGGAATATACTGTACCCAAGTATTAACGCCAGTGCTTTTGTATAAATTCCATTCTGTAATTGCTTCTACGATATTTTCAGTCATTATAAATTTTATATTATTTTCATATTTTTCAATTAGAAGTTTTACTACCTCATGTGCAATATTTGTGCCCTCGTTCCTGTATTCTGCCGCGGCTCTTGCTGCAATCATAAAAGGTGTTTTACCATAATTATTAACTGCATTTATATCCGCTCCTGATTCAATCACTTTGTTCATCATATAATCTTGTTCTGCATCACCATTAGATTTAATATATTTTTTAATACATTCCATGAGCATTGTATTTCTATCCTTACCACTTATATTCACATTAGCACCTTTTTCTAAAAGTAAGTAAGCAATATCATATTTTTCTGTTCTATATGCATACATAAGAGCGGTATCTTCACAACCAAAGTTATCTTCATCAGGAAAGATGAATAAATCTACAGCCCGTATATAAGTTTTGTTTATATCTATGTTATCATTTTCAATAGTATTTATAACATTTTCAAGTTTACCATCATCAATCGCTTTACGAAACTTGCTATATTTCCTATATTCTGCAGGATTGCCTCCCTTTTGTTTTTTAGAACGGTTCTTTCTTAAAGTCTTCTTTTGATTTTTTTGTGTTACCATTATAATATTATTAGAAAATAGTATAATAATTTATTTTTTATAATTACGATAACGATTCATCCATACTTGATAATCATAATGTGACATACATTTACCCGTAAAAGGGTGTTCATGTTCACAATCTTCAGGGCAAGGTGCATTAAATCCAATATTAGCCCATGTTTCTTTATAATTGCGATTATTTTTTTCAGTAATAGTCATTTTAACACGAGGATTGTTATAATGTTTGTTGGATTTAGTAGATTTATCGGTATACATATAAGCGAATAAGATAAATATAAAATCTGAACAAATATATAATATGAAAACAAATAAATGTGCGTACTGTAAAGAAATAGGACATTATATAAATAACTGTAAACATCCAGCAATAAATATTCTACATAATAAAATTCGTAAAGATGCAGTAATACATATGTATTCTATGGTAAAACACAATTTTAACTATTTATTGTATTGTTTCACTTTATTAACGCCCCAAGAAATACGTGTGTTGCTATATAAAAATGATTATAACTCAAAAATAGCAATATACCCATCTAAAACAGATTTACAATTATATTATCAGTATTTGGATGAGGTATATTCATTTATAAATAAGGAACATATTAATATCCCTTATATAGATAATAACGAATTATGGAATTATGCAAGTGAAATACAATGTAATACTGAATTACAAAACATACTGAATATTTATATAGATATTGTAAAAATATCCCCGAGACCATATTGTTATGATATTAACATGCATTATGTGGAATCCCATACACTAATATACGCTGAAAATTGTGCTATATGTTTAGATTCGCTTCAAAAAAATAATATATGCACATTGAACTGTCATCATAGTTTTTGTATTAATTGCGTCAAATTATATTTGACCGGATTGTATAAATATCACGATGATAGGAATGAATATTACCCAGACTGTCCATTATGTAGAACCTATATTTCATTTATCAATATAGATGATGGAGAGTCATATGTATATTTCGATGAAACATTTTGTAATAGATTTATACCTGATTATTTTAATCAAATTATGAATAATGAAACAATAATTACACACAATTATGAAAATCCATTTTATTATTTTATTGCACCAGATGAAGAGGTTTATGAAAACGAAGATGTAGATAGCCCATACAATCATCCAATACTCATACACAGCCATTATCATTTATACGAAAGGCTGGGTAAAGGTATAGGATATATAATTAATAATATCTATGTGAGAACAATATTACAATCATGGTTAATTTTTATTTATATTGCGAAATTTGTATTAACACATAAAGAAGACATAATTGAATTATTTTATGAATATTATCCAGAGCATTGATGGATATTTATAATTAATTAACTATATAGATCTGGGTTGTATATTGGGTGGAATATGTTGGTTAGATTGTCCAATATCATCCATGCGTTTTTGTTGTAACGTATCCAATGTAACATCATTAGAAATTTTGTCAGGTTTATAATCATCTGGCGGGGTATTAATAAGATTCATATCATTTTGTACAGATATATAGTTATATAATTGTCTGGATTGTCCATTCCCCTTTGCACTTAATTCATCTGGAGTCATATCATAACTGGTAAATTTTTCAGACATTATATTGGTTCCACCGCTTGATGTAGATAAAAAATATCCACTGGGTTCAATATTTGGTTGCATATTAGCAGACATAGTATTTTTAATTTGAGGGTGCAAATGTTTAATAATGTCATCTCCCATAAGAACCCGATACTGTTCTTTTATAATTAATAATGATGGAACACTATGTACATTTGGTGGCATGATAACCTTACCACCATTTTCAAGAGTAATGTATGTTTGTCCATTAGATGGGTCACGAGAACGTTTATCAATACAAATAAAACTGATTTTATCGGTCAAGTTACTTTTGACTAAAGTTTGTATAATACTTTGTGAATGTTTGCAATAATTACTATAATATAAAATATCCATTA
>Ga0181416_1000385_pt1 | contig 11452 bp, 2 predicted proteins | sample 39SPOviralmetaG_FD_130141 | JGI IMG/M metagenome (GOLD analysis project Ga0181416, IMG submission 130141) | Marine viral communities from the oligotrophic San Pedro Time Series (SPOT) site, San Pedro Channel, CA, USA - 39 SPOT_SRF_2013-01-16 | ecosystem: Environmental > Aquatic > Marine > Strait... | reverse complement strand
GCTACAAGGTTGCCAGTGCCATCTCTCATATTTTCAGTAGACGTATGGTCTCCTGCATCTACATCACCACCTGCAGTTGCTGTAGAAGATAGTATTGCTGTTAAACCTGCAAATGTAGGGGAAGCCTCTACTCTTGATATTATATTTGTTATGTTATAGTGTGGGTAAATTGATTTACTGCAAAAAGCATGCCAAGCAGAAATATATCCTTTGTTTCTGTGCTCAGGGTGTGTAGCAACATTTAATAGTGCTATTGTACCTGGAGTAAAGAAGCCATGAGTTGTAACACTCACTAATGTATTATCAGCTTTAAATAAGCCCCATACTCTATATAGTCCATCTCCATTATCTGCACTTAAAGGTAGAGTGCCTACTTCGTTTGCTTGTAGAGACATACTAAATTGTTTTACTCTATCTTCATATGATATCGGATTAGTTCCAGGACTTAAAGGGTAATCCTTATAACATTTCATAAATGCTGTTGCATCTTCTTCCTGTATTTCTTGAACGTAAAATCCATTACTTGCTATTGATTTCATTAATATTTTCCTCCGACTGTCCAATCTTTGACAGTCAATAATTCGTTTTCTGTTTCCACATAAACAACCTCGGTAGGTTTATCTATGTACTCTTTTTTACCTGCATATTCTTCCGCAAGTATCCACTCTCCATCTATTAAAATAGGGTGGTCATTTGTTATTTCTAGTTCATCTTCTAGTATATAATAACCTTCTCTTTCTTTTCTTACTAGGTCTACTACTTTTGTTTTTCCTAGTGGGCTATCTACTTTGTCACCTATCTGTAAATTTTCTGGTAACATTGCAGGAGTCAAACATTTAAAAGTAAATGTAAATGTAAAAACTTGAGCAGTTATTTCAAATCTTTTATTTGAATTACTGTGTTGTACATATATTGTTTTTAACCCATTATTGGCTGTATTACTACCAAAATTGTTATCTGCACTTCCTGAGTCTGAATCCACATCTCCAAATGACCAAGTATTATTCCCTGAGCCAGACATTCCTGTAGCTGTCCCTAGTACAAAATTAGTTATTTGAGTATTTGTTCTTGTCCAAGTTCCTACTACAGTACTTGTTCCAAGAGTGGGGTGAGATATAGTCATTGTTACTGTTTGAGTTGTGGCTGTAGGAGTATAGGCTGTACCACTAAAAGACCAACTAGTTGCTGCTGCTCCTACTGAAATTGCTATTTCACCATAAGCTAAACTTGATGCGGCAACGGCACCAGCTGATGAAAGCTGTGCTTCAGTTATATCTGCGTTAAGAAACTCTGCTGTATCTGTAACACCTGTTCCACCTTTACTAGTAGGAATTGTAGGTAAATTTGCTTGTTTTAGTGTCAGAGTTCCTGAGCTTATGTTATCGAATCCGTCTCTTACTCTGAATAATTCAGTTCTTGAAAAAGTTGTACTACCATCAAAGAAATCGGCTACAAGTCTATTGCTGCTATCGATAGCACCAAAAGCTCTTTCTTTTGCGCCTTTTAAATCTGCTACTGATACAGCTGTTCCTCCTGAAATGATACTTGATATAAGTCTTCCACTAGTATCGAATCCTGAAGTTATTCTTGACCTAATATTACCTCCGTCTGTAATAGTATTCATTGTCATAGCACCAGTAGTAGTATTGTCGTATGAAAGAGTACCATTAGCATTTATTTTAACTCTACTGTTAGAAAGAGCATTTAAGTTAGAGGCAGCAGTTCCTCCTCTAGCTACTGCTAAAGTACCTGCAGTAGCATTATCAAGGTTTCGCATGTCTACGTTAGCTACATTATTTAATGCTATAGATGCTTTGGTTATAGTTTTATTTGTACTATTAGCATTGTTAAGAGTTACAGTTCCACCTGTGGCTGTTAAACTTATTTGGTTATTTTTAAGAGCATTAGGTGCATTACTTCCATCTGTTTTTATCTGAGCATCATTAGTTACATTATTAAGACCTACATCTGCATTATCTAGTGCTATAGTAGCTGAGTTAGCATTTGTTAAGCTTATAGTACCATCACTAGCTTTTGCTATAGTTACTTGGTCATTTTTAAGAGCATTAGGTGCTTCTTGCGTATTAATTACGGCTGTGCCTTTTTTGATTCGTACAGTTGTACCAGAGTAGTCTATCTGTAATGAGCTGTTTGCAATATCAACATCATCTAGAACAGTACCGCCCGCTAATTTTAAATTAGTTCCAGCAACTGCCCCTACTGTAGCTCCTGAAGCTGGTAAGACTTCGAATGCTTTTCCAGACCCGCTTATGTCAGTTGCTACTATCTTAGCATTTGATAGCTTTTGAGTAGTACCTATGTTAGTTAAAGACCCATCAGATGCTAGTTGTATTTCTTCATTTTTTAGTTCTGCAGCTGTAAAGTTTGTAGTTCCTGTTTTGAATAGATTAGTTCCAAAGACTGCACCTTTTGTAGCATCTGCAGGTGGCTTAGGGCCTGTTGTTTCTGCAAAAGTAGTTTCACTATTAAGAATAGACTTACTAGCATCGGAAGGGTTTTTACCTGCTCTTAAATTGTCTAGTTTAGTTCTTTCATCACTTGAAAAAACATTATTAGTAAAACTATTTGAGCCTATATTAAATGAAAACTGTCCTTCTGTAGTATTGCTTGGAAAAGTAACCCTGTTATCAGCTTCCTGAGTTTTAGCCGCGCTCTCAGCACTGTCTGCTTTAGCCTGAGAAGCTGTGCTATTTTCAAGTAGTAAACTATCACTATCAGGTAACTTTCCTAGTCTTAATCTATTTAACTTTGTTCTTTCAAGTTCACTAAATACATCATAAGTAGCTGAGGTTCCATTAGTAACAAACGTTGCTCTACCTTCTGTAGAGTCAGCAGCAACTGCAAACTTGTTAGCATCTGAAGGTGGTTTAGTTCCTTGTAGCTCAGTAAATGTTGTTTTAGCATTATTTACTTTAATATTACTTGTACCGATACCTGATAATACTCCATCTGCTCCAATAGCTATAGTATCATTTTTAAGTGTATCAGGAGTTGTTGCAGTAACTCTTGTACTACCGTGTCGTGTTAGTCTTGGATTTACTCCATCAAAGTCTATACTTATAACATCGTTACTATACCTATCTGGTATTGTAGTTTCAGTAAAACTATCTGTCCCTCTAAATCTGAATTTGAATTTTTTATCTGAATTATCATCAAAAATTGGCTCAAAATCATCATCATCTATTTCTTGTATTTTTCCACTTCTAGTGGCTTTATGGTAAGTAACTGTTTGAGTTCCTTCAAATTCGCTTTCAACAACGCTAACTCTGGCTTGCCAATAAGGTTTGCTAGCAGGCTGGGTTTGAGTCCAACCAGAGCTTCCACCACTTCCTATTGTTAGTACACTAGTTTTAAAATTGTAAGGAGTACCTGAAGTTGTATCAGTTGGTTCTGTTCGTGAAAAACTATTATTATTATTATATATTCTTAAAAATGCAGTACGCGCTACCATTGGGTCTGTAGTAACTACTGGTGTTGACCAGTCTCCTGTTAGTACTGAAGCTGTACTTGCTCCGTTTGCTCCTATAGCTGTTGCATTACAAGTATATAGAAATAAAGCTGAGCCTGCTGGAACTGCTTGACTCCAACCGTCTAGTCCATTTGAATTTGATAGTACACCAGTAGAAAAAGTATAAGTAGATGTATCATTTATAACTGAAGGAGCTGTTGTTCCGTTTGAGCTTCTTCTATATAATGTGACAACAGCTGTGTTGTCTCCATCTGCACCCGGTCCACCAGTTGCTCCATCTTTTACTCTTGCGATTGTTACGCTATCCGTATCTACCAATATTCCACCAGAACCAAATATAGCTGTGCTGTTTGATTTCATAGTAACTTTATATAATTCAGTTCCTGTAGAAAACGCTCCTGCACTAACTGTTATTGCAGCTGTACTACTAAAGTTTGATATAGTAGTAAAACTAGAACCAGCATCTGTTGATTTTTCCCACTTATATTGAGGACTAAGATTATATCCAAATGGATTTGCTGTTAGAGTTACAGAAGCAGGAGAAGGGTTTGCACTTGCATTATCATAAGCAAATTGATGCCCTGTAGTAACTATTTCTACTTTGGATTGATTAACTAATTTATTTATAGAAAATGTTTTTGTTAGAACATCTCCGCCTTTTGTAGCTGTAAGTTCAAAACTTTCTGAATCTGTAGACCAAGAAGCTCCTGAAAGTGTGTATACTCCAGTAGAAGCATTTATAGTAAGTGTTAGTCCATTCTTTGTTTGGGAAGTAGAACTATTAACAGCATACGTAACGCCACTTGTTATTTCTGTTGTACCAGTAAATGTTTTAAACTCTCCTCCTGTTCCAGTATATAATAAAAATTCTGTTACATACTTATATGAAATAGCACTAGTATTTTCATTTGTTAAGAAACCTGAGAAAGCTGCCGTTCCTGGGTCACCTATTGCTCCTTCTACAGATTTTGTAAATGTTTGTTTCTTTGTTACATTTGTTGTATTCTCTATATTAACTGTATATATTATAGAAGCTATAGAAGTACTATTTGACATTCCACTATGGTCTGCAAATACAATTTTATTAGAACTTGCAGATTGACTACCTGCTGTTATACCTGTTGCACTTGCTGTAACTTTAAATTGTCCAGATGAAGGAGTGCCGCTAGTAATACCTGTTAGTTGAGTTCCACCTGAAAATACCTCAAAATCTGTTCCACTACCTGAGAATGAGCTTATAGTTCCATTACTTGCTGCAGGAAAAGTATGTGCTTCATTGCTACAAATAATTGTAAAGCCATCATCTCCTTCTGCTCCTGTAGCTCCAGGTTTTATTGCAAATATGCTTATAGTATCGAAAGCTATTTCAGCTGTATCAGCATCTGCTTCTGCTACGCCTACTCTTACTAATCTTGGGTCTGTAAAGTGCGCTGCAGGTACTTGGAATGTAAATGTATCTTGATTTGCTCCTGTAGTACCATTTGTATACGAAGTTTCATAAGTTGTACCTGTAGAAGCATCTCCTGTAAATTTAAAGTAAGGGTCTACAAAATTTGTAGCAGTAGCTGTAAGAGTTATATCTGTGCTAGTAGAAGGATTTGGAGTAGCTCCATCTTTATCATATACTATTGAATAGTCTGAAGCTGTTAAGGTTACAGTTTTTGCATTTTGTCCAGCTGAGCCTGTGCCGTTTACACCTGCTTTTGCTTTTGATATTGAATATGTTCTTGAAATAGTTACATCATCAGTTCCATCTACACCACCAATAATACTTCCTTTTACTAAAGTTGAAAATACTACACTACCTGTTACTGCTGAATCTGTAAAGCTACTAAGAGTATAGACTCCAGTAGTTGCATTTATTGTTCCTGTTATGTTTGTACCTGTTGCAGCTGAAAAAGTAACTTTAGCATTACTGGTAATATCTTGATTACCATAAAATACTTTAAATGTTCCACCTGCTCCAGTATAGCTTGGACCACTACCATCAACAGCGGTAGCTACTGTGTGAGCTTCATTTGTTAAAAATCCTGTTATTGCACTTTGTCCATCTTGCACAGAAAATATAGATACACTATCTTGTCCTACTACTCCACCCGCAGCAGACCCTTGGTGTACTTTTACTGTTACTACAATTGGTGCATCATTTACGTCAGGTTCATCTGTTATATTTACTAATATATTTGAAGCAGAAGCTGTTGCTGCTGCACTTAGTGTTAAATTTGTGCTATCTACTACTGCTGATATAGTTGTGCCTACTGGTATTCCTGGACCTACTACTCTCATTCCTTTACCATAGTTTGAAGTATTATTAACAGTCATGTTTGTATTACCACTAATAGTATCAGCAGTGTTATCGTCGTGGTCAGCTAAAGTAAACGTTGTTGTTTGTGAATTTTCTCTTGTTTCTGTACCTACTAAGAATTCATAGAATAAAGTTCCTGACATATTGAAAGGTGTAGTAGTAAAGTTAACTGTAGTGGTTTCTGTTCCTACTTTTGAGTAGTCTATTACGTGAGTACTAGGATTTAATTTTACTGATTGAGCACCAGCAGAAATAGCCAAAGCTGTTCCTAGAGTACCTGCACTAGCATTATAATCACTAAATACTATAAATTGTTTATTTCCAGTTGAGCCTCTACTGTATCTTGTATGTCTTATCCAAAAATATACATTTTCATTAGTAGCTGCATTGTACATATATGAACTAGAATTATCTACTGAAGTTAATAATGTAGCATCGTCTAAACTATCACTAGAGTGAGTCCAGATTTCTGTAGAGTCTGAGCCTTCTATAAAGTCTTCTGAGTTTGCCCAGTTTAATAATATAGAGCCAATTTTATTAGTACTTGCCGAAGATATAGTAGGTTTTTCTGGTCTTTTCAAACCATACTGTGCTGAAGTTTGCTCCGAAATACTGGCTGCTTGTTGTTTTGTGATTTCATAAATGCTATCATCATACTCTCGACATTTTACTGAAACGTTACAATTTGCTTTAAAGTTAAGGTTTTCGATTCTCAGTAATTTATTAGTCCAGTCAAAAGGTTTATAGGTCATACTAATTACTTGTCCAGGTCTTAATAATATTGCCCTAGGCCCAAGTTCGAAACTTACTTCTTTTGAGAAACGAGTTTGGAATAATTCTTTTTCTGTATTTATTCTAGCATTATAATAATTTGTTATTCCAGTATAAGGAAAGCTTCCCGTTTTAACAACATTTCTATCTGCTTTTAAAAAGTCTGAATTAAAGAATGTTACACTACGAGTACCCCAATTAAGTTGTGGGTCTGCTAAACTTGCTTTGATTGTATTTTTACCGTTCTTTTGAGAATTATCAACTACACCTATTTTTCCTATTACATCTGTTTCATCAATATAGTAAGGATTAGTATTCTCTTGAGTAGAGTTTAAGTTAATTGCTGGAGCATTTTCTTGAGTTTCTACAGCAAGAACATATTTTCCATTTTCATAAGATAATATACCATTAAAATGAGTAAGCAAAGCATTTATATTTTGAAATACTGATTTACCTGTGTCTAGTATAAAGTTAGTTTGGTGTCTTGTTACCTCACTTTGATGTTGATGTTCCCACCCAAAGTATCTCCAATACTTAACCCAATCTGAATCATATAAAGAATAATCAATCGGAATACCTATTTTAAGCATATTTAAAGTATTAACACTTCCACTTCCTGATACTTTATGTATATCTACGGTTCCGCTTATAAGTGTAAGAGTACTAGTTGTTGCTGTTGGTTCTGTTGTTGAACCAGAACCTGCTGAGCTTGCTCTAAAAAAGTTTCCTGCTGAGGTATATACTATATCCCCAGCCCCAAAGCTAACATGTTCTGCAAATTTCTTTGCGAATTTATTAATAACATTTGTAAGAGTTACAGTCTTATTAGTAACATCTACCCCACCTGTAGCTACTGTACCTGAAGCAACATGAACTCCACCGGAGCTACCATTTTGTGTTATTTCAAAAACATCACCAGCTTGCACTCCACTAGGAGAGTTAGCTAATTTTATTGTTATGTCTGAACGAGCATCGCATAATTTTGCAGATTCTATAAAGCTTGATATATCTAAATCTTTTTCTTCTAGACCTCTACCGTACTTTTTATTCATTACAAAGTCTAATGTTTGTAATGCAGGATTTGAAGAAGCTCTTTTATCTGCTCCTGTACTATCTATTTTAAATTTATGATTACTATATGCTGGAGTTAAAAAAGGAGTTTCTATTTCTAATAAAGTATTTCCAGTTCCAAAAGCTGTAATTTCTCTGCTTTCACCAGTAGTTAAATTATGAAGCTGTCCACCTCTTTCAAAAATAGTATTACTATGAGTATCCGTGTAACTACTTGCTAATATATCAGTACTATTTGTTATATTTGCTAGTCTTGATATGCTCCCCATATTAAACTCTTTAGCATTTCTTATTTTTATAGTGTTTGGGAAAGTTACCCCAGAGTAGTTAGTTCCTGAAAAAGTTAATGTATTTGCATCTCCACTTCCGCTCCAACTACCTTTTAATATTGCGTATTTTAATCCTGAAGCTTCGCCGGGTGTATTTGTATACCATTCTGGTGCATAAAATTGTATTGTAGGATTAGAAGTTCCAATTTTTGTTTTGTTGGCATTGGATATACCTGAAACTGTTAATACCCCTGCTCCAGTAGTTGAAACATTACTTCCTGCAGAAACCCAATCATCAGGAAAAGTAGTTTCACCTATTATTTCATGGTCCCAAGTAAGCATATGCCAATAATTACCACTACCATCTTTTAATCTTAGTCTTGTTTTATCAGTTGCTCTACCATTTACTAGTCCTAAATTTGGAGTAGTATCTAGTCTAAATCTATAATGTGTTGTTCCCCTAGAGGTAGTAAACAACCACTTGTGCATAATTTTAAATTTATTAGAAGCCTGAGTACCTGTTGTATCTACTGCCCAACTACTACCATTTGTGCTAGTTTCTACAGTTACTAAATCTCCTTCTGTAAAATTAGAGGAATCATCACTTGCTCCTAAAGCTTTATCTGGTACATATGAGTTATCATAGTTATAACAATCTAAAACTTTTCCTTTTACTACATACTCTACTTCCGGTATTGTTGTTGAATCGGCATCAATTGTAAATTTCATAGCTGAATATGCAGTATCTAATAGTCTATGACTTGGGCTCCAGTAAGGCATATCAGAAGTCCAATAATCTGTTTGTCTTTTAAAACCGCCTAAGTTTGCGGTTGCTCTTGCACCACCGCCGCCGCCTCCTATAATACTAACAGACGGAGTACTTGTATACCCTGAACCCCTATTTGTTATAGTTATACTTCTAACTTTATTTGCATCATCTGTAGAAGAGGTTCCTAATTCTGCCCTTGCAGTTGCTCCAGAACCTCCTCCCCCAGTAATTGTTACTGTGGGTCTGGTTTCATAACTGGCTCCTTTACTAGTTACTGTTATGCTTCCTATACCATTTGAAGCTTCTGCCACTGATACTAACATGTCTGAAGCTAACTGATTTGGTCTTCCATGCATAAATTGCTGTTGAATAGTATAAGGGTGAGAAATATTATATACAGAAGAATGTTCTAATCCAGCTGCGTTTCCTGCAGTCAATCCTGGAACAGAAACATAATCTCTATATTCTTTTATATCAGAGATGTGAATTATTCCAGCTTCTACAGCTTCTCTTGCATTCAGTCCTTGCTCAATTGCTGCATCCCACAAAGCTTGTTCAGCGTTTTGCTCAGTACCTCCTGCCCATACTTTACCATTTAAAGTATTACCTCTAGACATTCTTCCAAAACATTGTAATTGTGTATTATCTTTATCACTACCATTTGTTACATTTCTTACATCATAATCATTATCATCTGTACAAATTAAAGGAACATCATCGATGTATATATTATATAGTCCATGAATTTCTCCTTCACAAATTGCATCAGCTGTGTATATTATTTTACTATTGTTATTTAAAGTATCTGCAAATACAGGGTTGCCATTAATTCTTTGTACACCATATACTACAGGTAAATATTTGCCTTGTAAATGTACATTTAAATCTACTTCGTTTTGAATATCTACTTGATATTCTTCTTGATAATATTTTTTACCCCCAAAAAGCCCTGCGAGTCCACCACGCTTTTTACTTTTCATTCTAAATCTTGTTTCTTGAGTTTTGTAATTTGCTATTGCACTAAGAGAAGTTTCCCCATGCATAAAGCCTAAATCTGCTGCATATTCAGGTCTTATAGCAGAATCTAATTGAGGTATTTTATTTGCATTTAAAGCTCTGTGTACTTCATCAGTAGTTAATCTTCCATTAACTTCTTCAAAATCTCCCCAATGACTTGTTAAGTTCCATTTTACTTTTGCACCTGTAGGAGCTTCATCTATATTTACACTTGCAATAATTCCTTTAAATATGAGTATGCTAGAAGTATTACCTCCTAGTAATGTTCCTGTTTCTGGGTCTATAAATATTTTGTGTATAAATACTTCTCTATTTATAAAACTAGGACTTGCATTAGAAGTATTAGTAGCGGTCACACCTCTATCCATCAAAGCAGCGTTTAACTCTATAGAATCTTGTGTTATTGTGAAAGTAGTAGTAGTATTACTGCCTGGAAAAGAGCTATCTTGTTCGTCCGTTCCAGTTCGTGCTGTAGTAATTACTGTGTTGTTTGTGGTGAAACCTGTGATTACATATCTTAAAGTATTATTGGAGTATGAAAACTTAATTACGTCTCCTTCTTTAAATCCTTCTTCTACAAAGTCAATAAGTTCTCCATTATGTACAGAGGTTGTAGGAGTAAACACTCCTGCAGTAGTTAATGTTCCTGCAATTTCTACAGAAGCTCCTAAGTCTTCAGCAGCAAGAGTTAATGACATAGATGTAGCTCTTGCTTTTGTTGTTTCTGAGTATTGCCCTACAGATGTAATTCTATTAGCTCTATAGGTTTGAGCACCATTACCAGAACCATCATCAAATAATATATCTGTGGCTCCATCTGTATAGTATGCGTACCTATTTGCACCTGTGTCTGTTTCACCATCTATTAACTTAAAAGGTCTTTCGAACTTAACTAAGTGAGCGTACGAAAAATCGTCGTTATTAATAAGTGCAGTCTTTATACTGGAATTGATATTTCTTTCGGACATATTATGGTTGTACTTCCTCTAAGCTCAATGAGAACTCATATAAATTGTTTGTTCCTAAAGAGTATGAAACTACGTCTGATGACTGTATTACTCTAAAAGTTGGGTTAGTGTATGTTAACGTCATATCTGTTGCAACTGCTTTTTCTACTGAAGGAGTTACATAGTATATTCTGTGTGATGAATCTGTAGGCTGATTGCCTGTTAAATAATTGGTATTATCAAGTACGCGAGTTACTTGATACGTTTTCTTATGATTAGAATTGTTAGTATCATTAAAATTAAACATATCACCAGGTCTTAAACTACCTGCTGATACTCCATCTACCATAAAATTTGTAGCTCCTGCTGCAATTGCTCCGTCTACTGATATTGTGCTTGTTACTGTACTTCTAGGAGAATTATACTGAGGTACTACTACTTCGAAAGCTTTAAGCCTTCCTCTTCTTTCTTGTAAAAAATTGTATACAGGTTCAAATTGTTCACGAGTCATAGGATTATAACTAATATTTATTTTCCAATTATGCCCTACTATAGAGCGACTAGTAACTCTGCCACTATTTGTTCTGCTAATAGCTACAGGTTGATTTGACTCAAAACTAACAGATGCAAAACCAGGGCCAGCTGTTCCTGAGCCGCCTTTACCTGTTTCTTCTATTGAATAATTAGGGTCTGGTAATCTATTACTAAATGCTGAAAAAGCTGCCATTATGTGCTACTCCCATATGCTTGAGTATCTACAGTTTCTAAGAATCTTTCTCCAGTATCGTTTGCTGCTTCTCTTATCATTCTAAT
>Ga0181416_1000384_pt1 | contig 11463 bp, 13 predicted proteins | sample 39SPOviralmetaG_FD_130141 | JGI IMG/M metagenome (GOLD analysis project Ga0181416, IMG submission 130141) | Marine viral communities from the oligotrophic San Pedro Time Series (SPOT) site, San Pedro Channel, CA, USA - 39 SPOT_SRF_2013-01-16 | ecosystem: Environmental > Aquatic > Marine > Strait... | reverse complement strand
CCCTCGGTAACCAAAAAAGGGAAAAGACATCGGATTGTAGTCTCAAATAGAGATAGAGTTTTCTCCGGTAGTTGCAAAAGAGTTAACGTATAAGCTCTAGTTAGGATACAATGCACACAGGTAGGTGCGGTGAATTAACACCAGTTTTAGTATCCTTAGGTCCCGTAAAACGGAGCACTGCTAGAGTGAAATCACAACTTGAAATAGAATCCTCAAGGGGGAGAGCTATATTTTCTCCACAGATATTTGGAAATGTAAAAAAATTGTTTATATATTTGCATAAAAAATATATAGATATGAATTTTAAACCAAGTGGAAGCTGGATAGTCCTTCCGGACCCAGTAATTACAGAAACAGAATCAGGAATAATCTTAGATGAAACTACAGCTAAGGAAAATGCAAAGCGATCAAACGTTTTGGAGGCGCTTGCTGTTGGGCCTCATTGTAACTTTGTAGAAAAAGGTGATATTGTAATGGTAGATCCTAGATCAGAAGCTGCAAGAACAGAGATAGATGGTGAGTTATACTTAGTTATTTCAGAACACCAAATATTAGGTAAGTGGTAACAGGACAGGTTACTCTAAGTTTAGAAGATTACCATAGTTTAGTAGACTCAGCTAAAAAAACTGCAGAATTAAGGGAGAATACAGAACTGTTAATAAAAGAATTACAGGTGTTTTTGTCTTTTATGAGTAGCCGTTCAGAGATAGAACCTTATATAGTAGAGTTTAACAAGCAATCTAGAACATCTATTATTGAAATAGCAGATGGTATTGCAAAAATTAAGAAAAAATGAAAAGAAAAATAACAGTAACTATAGATACTACGTATAAATACGTACAATTGTGGAATGGTATTTTTAATTTAACAGAAAAAGGACTACAAATACTATCTGCATTTATAGATGTACAGATAATTACAGAAGAAGACAACTTTTGTAGTGTAAGGAACAAAAAAGAAGTAGCAAGAATAGTAGGTATTAAGGATTACAACACTTTAAACAATTATATTAAGAGATTTAAAGATAAAGGAGTAGTATCTAAAAAAGATTCTAAGTATAAATTAAATAATTTACTAAATCCTAATACATCTTCTGTAGAGATAACAATAAATAAATAATAATGAAGATATTTGACCAAATAGTACCATCATATTTTGAAATAGAAGATATGGAGATTATAATTCTACAAGATACAATGGGGAACTGCTTAACTATAAAAATAAATTATTATGAATAATTCAGAGCAAAAAACTCCTAATTTATTCAATATGATTAGCTCTTTTGCAAGAGAATTAAAAACATATATAGCAGAAGGTGCTCCAAATGTAACAACAGAGGATTATGTACAAAGATTAGAAGCTTGTGATAGTTGTGAGCATTTAATTAGAGAAAAAATGAGATGTGGATTATGTGGATGTTTATTAGAGCATAAAGCAAAATGGAAAACAACTACATGTCCAGATAAACCAACAAGATGGAAAGAACAAATATTAGATGGCGAAAGACAAGAAGGCGATAATACAAACGCTAGCAACTAAATACAATTTACCCCTAAAAAAGGTAGAAGAAATAGTAAACCATCAGTTTAAGTTTGTAGAAAAGATAATGAAGCAAGGAAAATTTGAAATGATACGATTACCATACTTTGGTAAATTTTCTGTAAAATCTAAACGGGTAGAATATATAAATAAATTAAAAGATGAGTCTAAGGGATGATTTAATTCACATAATAGATAATAAAGCTATGCCTAGTGCGTATGCTTTAACTGTAATTGAGTTTAAAGATTTAAGTGAAAAAGAATTAGCTTTTGTTTATTTTACTACAGATCATAAATCACCTTTTTCTGTATACGCTTGGGAACAACGTTTGATTGAAGTAAAAAATAGTATATTTGGAGAAAAGAAAGAGTTTAAACCAAGTGCAAAAGTATTAGCAGCTTGTAAAAAGTATGATAAGTTAATTGAAACCTCAGCTGTTAGATTATTAAGAGCGGCAAGAGAATCTGTTATAAAATTAGAAAAGTATCTAAGAGATATAGACTTAACTTTAGCAGATGACAATGGTAGACCTATTTTTCACGCAAAAGATTTAATTAGTAACTTAGAAAAAATGGGTAAAGTAGTAGATGGACTTAGAAACTTAGAAGAGATAGTTAAAAAAGAAGAACAAGCCGCTAATACTAATAGAGGAGGAATTGAAGTAAACAAATATAGTATGTAATGGATTTTTTAGAAGATTTAGAGCTTTATGAACGAGCAATGCAAAATGCTTATCTACTTATAACTAAACGTAAGACTTTAGATGACATTTATTATAATTTAGAAGAGGATGAACTAGAAGATTTCCCTTTGCCTTTTGATCCTTTGCAAACTGATGGCAGAAGTCCAGATGTAATAGATGTTGTAATAGAATATTTTACAAGTACAGAAGAATACGAGAAATGTGCTCATTTAGTTAAGATAAAAGATAAATGCTTAAAGAAACAGACAAAGTCAGGCCGGGAGCCCTTAAATTTATAGCTAGTGGTCACTATACATCTGCTCTTCCTGGAACAAGAGAGTATTATGAGTTTTGGGATGAAGAGCATAAGCGATGTATGTATGGTTATAAAGTAGATGACTTACATATTACTGGATTTCACTATTTCTACTTAAATTATTGTCCTATTGATCGAGCTGTAGATGAGTTAATGCCAGATGGTACATTACAAGCTAGACGTGAGCGTACATTTCCTAGATTTTATGATGGAGACTATGAATACTTCCATGAAATAGATAAAGCTAGAGCACAGAATAAACATATGATAGTTTTAAAAGCAAGACGTAAGGGATACTCTTACAAAGCAGGATCTATGCTTGCTAGAAACTATTTCTTTGTTAGGAATAGTAAAAACTTTGTATTTGCATCCTCTAAAGAATTTTTAATTGGTGATGGACTACTCTCAAAAGCTTGGGAGTTTTTATCTTTTATAGATGACCATACTGCATGGGCTCAACCTAGACTAAGAGACAGAGAGATGCATAAAATGTCTGGATATAAGAAGAAAGTAAACGGAATGGAGATAGAGATGGGTATGAAGTCTCAAATAATAGGGGTATCACTAAAAGATAACCCAGATAAAGTAAGGGGTAAGGCAGGTGAGCTAGTTTTCTTTGAAGAAGCAGGATCATTTCCAGGATTGTTAAAAGCATGGGAGGTAACAATGCCAACAATGAGACAAGGTGCTAAAACATTAGGTATGATGGTAGCTTTTGGTACAGGTGGTACAGAAGGATCTGATTTTGAGGCTATGGAAGAAATATTTTATAATCCAGCAGCATATGATTGTATGGATTATGAAAACATATGGGATGAGGGTGCAATGGGTACAAGATGTGGGTATTTTATCCCAATACAAAAGAATTTAGATGGATTTATAGATGATAATGGTAATTCTATGCAACAAGATGCTATAGAATATGAAGAACAAATGAGGGAGAAGAAAAAGGGTGCTGCAGATGCAAAATCTTTAGACCAATATATAGCTGAGCATCCCTTCTCACCTCAAGAAGCAACATTACAAAGAACAGCTAATTTATTTGATATTGCGTCATTACAAGAACAATATAATAATGTAAAAGCTAGAAATTTACAAGCAATAGGTACAGCAGGTAATTTTTATCATGATAAAGACGGAAAAGTTAAATTTAAAATAGATGGAGATTTAAAACCTATAACTAAATACCCACATAGAAAAGATGATGATAAAACAGGGGCAGTTGTAATATATGAAGCCCCATATAAAAATCAAGAGCAACAAGTACCATTAAATCTATATGTAATTTGCCATGACCCTTATGGTCAAAATCAATCTGCAGATTCTATGTCTTTAGGATCAGCATATGTTTTAAAAAGACCTAATAATGTATCTCAACCAGATGATATAATTGTAGCGTCATATGTAGGGAGACCACACACGCAAGATGATTATAACAGAAATTTGTTTATGTTAGCAGACTATTATGGTTGTAAAATTGGCTTTGAGAATGATAGGGGAGAAGTAATAGCTTATGCAAAACGATTTAGAAAGATGCATAAACTACAAGAAGAGTTTGAGATGTTAGACAAAAAAGAATTAAGGAGTAAGAACGTAAAACGTCAATATGGGATGCATATGACAGAAGCAAGGAAGCGTCAAGGTGAGATATATATAAGAGACTGGCTAAATACAGTTAGGAGTACTGATGATACGGGAAAAAAATTATTAAATTTACATAAAATCTATGATCCGGCTTTGCTAACAGAATTAATTAAGTTTAATCATAGTGGTAACTTTGACCGTGTAATGTCATTAATGATTGGGATGTATCACACAAGGGAACTCTATAATGCTGAAGTTAAAGATATATTAGAAGACAGAGCTACAGATAAGTGGTTCGAACAAAACTATTATTAATATGAATAAGAAAAAAGATTGTGAACCTTATAACCCTCTACCAGAATACTTGGCGATTGGACCATCAAATATACATGGAGCAGGGATCCTAGCAAAAGAAGATATTCCGGGAGAGGTTGTTATAGGTATTACACACATTTATGATCCAAATTTTCAACACAATTACATTAGGACCCCATTAGGTGGATTTCTTAACCACAATGAGGATGCTAACTGTGAATTACTAGATAAAGACGAAGATTATCATTATAAAATAATAAAAACATTACGTAAAGTAGAGGCAGGAGAAGAGCTGACGCTAAAATATAGTTTATACGATATATGTAATTATTTGTAGTGGTATATTTATAATACTACTCTGGTAATTAGTATTATGGTAAAAACAAGGGTTAAAAATTATTAAATTTGTAAATTATGGGATACGATAAAATACCGAGGCAAAAGCTTTCGATTACTAAAAAAAATAAAAAGTGGGGAGAAGAATGTGTAGAAGCATTTATAGATCTCTCTAGTTCTGGCTCTAGTCACTCTAAGCAAAAGGACGATTTAAAAATATTATATGATTACTATAACGGTGTAATTGACGAGGCTGATTATAATTACGTACTAAAACCTTACGGAAAATCCCGTAAGAACTTTCCTTCTGAAATGCGTAATTACCCCATTATCAAACCCATAATTGATCTTCTTCTAGGGGAAAAATCTAAAAGACCTCTCAATTATACTGTTACAGTTCAAAACTCAGATGCTATTACTATGAAAGAGCAACAAAAGTCTGAGGCAATAGCTCAAAATTTAAGACAAAAGTTTTTACAAGAAGTACAAGCACAAGGTGTAGACATAGGGGCAAATATGGATGAAATACCAACTCCTCAACATATTGCTGAAATGTTTGAAGTAAATTATATAGATTCTAGAGCAGTTTTAGGGCAACAAGCTATGAATTATATATTTCAAGAACAAGAGGTATATGATAAAGTGCAAAAAGCTTGGTTTCATTATTTAGTTACTGGAGAAGCATACACACACAGAGGTGTAAGAAACAGTGAGCCTTTTTATGAAATATTAAATCCTTTAGATGTAGATTATGACCTTGACCCAGATTTAGAATTTGTAGAAGACGGAGATTGGGCATTAGTTAGAAAATATGTACATGCATCTACAGTTATTGATGCTTATTATGAAAGTTTAACAGAACAACAAATTTTAGAACTAGAAGAACCAAGACATTCTGAAAGTGACATTTCTTTTTTGTATGCTAACTCAGCAAATAAAGATACAAATGCATTTAGGAATAGATTAGTAGAAGTTGTAAATGTATATTGGAAATCTAGAAAAAGAATAGGATTTTTAAGTTATATAGATCCAGCAACAGGTGACGTTGAAGAAATAGAAGTTGAAGATGGTTTTAAAATGCCTGCAGAGCTAAAAGAATTAGGAGGTAATTTAGAATTTAAGTGGGTTAATGAAGTATGGGAAGGTACAAGAATAGATGGTAGATTTTATGTAAATATAAACCCAATTCTTAATCAAAGAATGTCTTTAGAAAATCCTTCTAAATGTAAACTGCCTATTAACGGTAGAAGATACTCTGATACAAATTCTAAAAATATATCTTTAGTTAAACTTGGTATACCTTATCAGTTAAATTATAATATTTACAAATACAGATTAGAACTTGCAATAGCAAGGAGTAAAGATATAATTGCACAGTTTGATATTAACATGATCCCTAAAAAATGGGATATGGACAAATTTATGTACTATGTAGAAGGTACAGGTATTGCTTGGGTAGATTATAACAAAGAAGGTATACAATTAAATCCACAACATCAATCTGTTATGGATATGTCTATAAAAACTATAAGTCAATACATTACTTTACTAGATTCTATTTTAGTAGAGTGGGAAAAAATATCTGGAGTAAGTAGACAAAGACAAGGTGAGATTGGAGCGTATGAAGGTAAAGAATCTTCACAACAAGCTATATTACAATCATCACATATTACAGAAGATCTATTTAGAAAGTTTGAAAGAATGGAACAAAGAGATTTTCAAGCATTATTAGATTATTCTAAAGAAGCATGGTTAACAGGTAAGAGAGGAATGTTTGTATTACCTGATGGAACAACTGATTTTTTAGATATAAATAGTTTAGAGCATATGGAGTCTAATTATGGTATATTTGTTTCTGATGCTGGTAAAGATCAAGAAAAACTACAAAACATTAAAGGATTAACACAAGCTATGATGCAAAATGGTGCTAAGCCAGGAGACATAGCCGAGATGTTAGATTCTGATAGCTTTACACAAATTAAAAAGAATCTTAAAATTGCAGATAAAGCAAATGCTGAATTAGAACAAGCTCAACAAGAAGCACAGCAACAAATGCAACAACAACAGCTAGAAGCTCAACAAATGCAATTAGAAGCTGAAAATATTGAGAGAGAAAAAGATAGACAAAAAGATATTGAGATAGCCTTAATAGGCGCAGAGTCTAAAGATCAAACAGATGTTAATTCTCTTAACTTAGAAAAAATGGTACAAGATTTTGAGCTTAGAAAAAGAGAATTAGAATTAAAAGAGCAAGAACTACAGTTAAAAATGCAAGGAGAGCTTGATTCTAATGCAATTAAAAGAGAAGACATACAAAGTAAAAAAGAAATAGCAAAACAGAATGCTAACAAACCAAGATAGAAGAGCAATACTAGAACAAGTAAAAGCTTCTGACTCTGGAGATATAATTGCAGCACTTAGAGGTCAGCTTTCTACTGAACCTATGCAAAATCCTGCACCTACGCAGGAACCTATTAACATTCCACAATCACCTCAACCTGTAGATGTAGACTTAGAAACTACATCAGCTTTACCATCTAATTTAGTAGATAGCACTGCATCTTTACCTACTCAATTAGCTAAAGAAGGAGGAGTAAAAAAATCTCATGGAGGATTACATACAGCAGAACCTTCTTCTACATATGTATCTCAAAATTTTAATATCCCAACAATAGAAACACCTTTAACTAAGTTGGAACAAATTCAACAAATGGTGGCAAATAGTAATACTTCAGGAGGCACTATTAGTAATTACTATGATAAATTTACAGGTAATAATCCTAATAAACAATGGATCTCAGGAGCATCTAATCAAATGTATGCTAGTGGTGAGGCTAAAGAAAAGTCTCAAGATTATGGTGAAACTATTTTAGGTTTTGCTGCACCTGTTCCTTTCTTAAATAGTATGAAAGTATCAGCATCAGGAGCAAAAATACCAGGACTTATAGATGATGTTTTATTAGGACCTGTTGCAAAAGGATATGGTAAATTAAAAAATTTATTTAAAAAAAATCCACTTTCTACAGATTTATCAAAGGCAAAATTTCCTAAGTACGACGATAGGTCTTTAATAAATAATACTTCTTTTGAAGAAATGGCAGCTGGGCCTTTTAATCCTAATAAATTAAGTAAAGGTGATAAAATAAAAGTTTCTAAAGCAAAACTAAACCAGATAAAATATTTACAAAGTGATGAGTATGCATCTAAAAGAATGGCTAATACAGGAGAAAGTTTGCCAACAGTTAAAGCAGATGTTGATACCTATATAAAAGAGGTAAATGAAGCTCCTATAAATCTGGAGTTTTTTGATAATGAAATATCAAAGATGCGAATGAAAGGCGCTTTTGGACAATACTATGGAGCCCCATCTGGAGAGGTTGGAAGAATGTATGTAAAAAGAGGTTACGGAACAAATCTAAGTGACGAAACAATGGATGTAATAAAACATGAGATTGGACATGCTGGAAGTCCTGCAGGAAAAATGAAAGTTGCTAATCCAGATGCTCCAATACCTAATCAGTATGATAAATTTGTTTCTAAAGAAGCTTATAAAAACTATCCTACTCTTAAAATAAAAAAAGAAATAACTGGTAACTATATGAGAAATCCTGCAGAACAACAAGTAAGACTTGTAAGAACTGGAGAGTGGTTAAAACAAAATGCAAAGTGGGATGGAAACCCAAATAATTTAACAGATGGTATGATACGTAGACTTATTAAATCTGTATCAAAATCAGAAGTTCCTCATGATGTAGAAATGCTTATTAGACTGGCAGACGCTACTCCAAAACAAATGAAAGATGTTATAGGAAAAGCATGGGCTGCAGTGCCAGTTGCTGTAGGTGCAGGAGCAGCATCAGAAAAAAAATTAGGAGGTTTTCAAGATTTTCCAAATATGATAGACAATGAAGAAGGAGCTCCTTGGGAAGTTAAAAAAGGTTTAAGAAGAGTAGAGAGTAGTGATGGAGTTAACATGATGAATTCATCAAGTTCTGCTACAGGATTGTATGGTCAATTATATAATGAAATAAAAGATATTCCTTTATTAAAAAATATAAGTAGAAAAGAGTTTGCAGCAGATACAACTTTACAAAATACAATTCTTGATATGAGGTGGAGAGGAGAATTACAAGGCATTCCAGGATTAAAAGATAATGCAGAATATTTATCAAAGAAATATTCAGATGTAAATAAAGATCTTACTTTTAATGAGATTGCAGCTATGAGTAATCTAACAGGTAGGCAAGGAGCTATAGATTATTTTAGATCTCTTAGACATGGTACAGAATTTAAATTACCAGGAAAAAATAAAACACCAAGCCAATATATAGAATCTTATCGTGAAGCTTTTAAAACAGGAGGTAAAAAGAAAGGAGCAGACGGTAAAGCTTGTTGGGATGGTTATAGATATGCAGGAACAGAGAATGGAAAAGACAAATGTGTACCTTTTGAATATGGAGGATTTAAAAAGAAATGTAAGTATGGATGCTGGTAAGTGTTATATAATAAAGAGAAAAGTAAAAATATAGAAAAGTAAAAACCAATTAAATTAAATACTAAATTTGTAAATTAAAACAATATATATATGGACCCAAATGAAAAAATACAATTAGACGATATTACCTTTGACGATGTCATTGCAGGTGATGGAGTTGACACAGTTGCTGAGATAGAACCAATCGAAGGCGTAACTGAAGAAGAAGAAGTAAAAGAAGAAACACCTGAATCTGAACTTGAAGATATAGAAGATCAAGAAGAAGAGGAGGAGGAAGTAGAAGAAGAAGTAGAAGCTAAAGAAGAAGAAGAAGAAGATGAAGAACCATCTGATCCTGCTGATCCTACAGTTGTTCAAGAAATTTTAGAAAGCTTAGGATATGAAGGAGAGTATGAAGATACAGCAGAAGGTTTGACAGAAATGACTAAAGACGTAGCTTCTCAAATGGCAGATGATAGAATTGAAGAAGTGCTTGAGAAATTTCCATTAGTTAAAAAACATTTAGACTATGTTTTAGCTGGAGGAGAATCTCAAAAATTTATGACAGCTTATGATCCTAATTTGGATTACAATACTATGGAAATTGCAGAAGATGACTCGAGAAGTCAAAAAGCAATTCTTTCAGATTATTTCCAACAAAAAGGTCATGATGCAGATTTTATTAAAGAAATGCTTGAAGATTATGAAGACTCTGGTAAGTTAGCTAATAAAGCTAATGCAGCTAAAGATGCTTTAGGTAAAGTACAAGCACAGCAGAAAGAACAGTTAGTAGAACAACAAAGAGCAGAACTACAAAAGCAGCAAGAGCAGCAAATGGAGTTTTGGAATGGAGTTCAAGAGACAATTAAAGAATCAAAAGAGTTTGCAGGATTGCAAGTTCCAGAAAGAGAAAAATCAAAATTCTTTAACTATCTCTCGAAGCCGGTAACTAAAGAAGGTTACACACAGCGTGATATAGATCACTCTGAAGCTGAAATGGAAAAAAAGTTAGCTATAGATTATTTGATGTATAAAGGATTTAATCTAGAGGACATTATAAACAAGAAGGCAAGAACAACGGCTACGAAAACATTAAGACAAAAAATAACTAAAAACGAAGAAACTGTAAAAAGTGCTCGTAAAAGATCAACAAGAAAGAAAAGCTTTGATTTAGATAATTTAGATCTTAATATTTAAAAATATACCTAAACAGGGAAATAGGTACCCTATAAAATTTTATAAAAATGGCAGTAAATGGAACAAATATAAGCGTTCAAAAGACGTTTTACAATGATTCGCAAATGACTGATATGAACAGTCTTGCTAATGCATTGTTATCTAAACCTACTGAACTGTCTCCAATTATTACTCATTTAGCAGGTAAAGATGACAAAAGATTTCCACTATCTTTCTTAACAGAAGGTGTTGGAAACACAAAGTCTATTGATCGCTTGGAGTATGAATATCGTGTGGCAACACATAGATTGAGAACGAGACCAGTAGCAGCAACAATGACTAGCACATCAAATGTTGGTTTAGGAGGAGCAAGCTTCGAGCTTACTTTCCCAGACAAGCATTTTGTATTCCCATACGTATTAGTATCTCAAGCAGGTACTCAAGCACGTATTATGAAAGAGCCACAGCAAGTAGCTGGAGGATCTCAATGGAAATACACTTTACAATTAGTAAACCCAGCACCATCAGCAACAGTTGCAGCAGCAGATGTTACTGCAGGAGCGCTTTGGGCTCAAATGTATGCACCTGTAGGAGTTGATTTCTCTAGAGGTAATGCATCTAATTGGGAAACTCCAGGATTAGTAAGAAACAAACTAACTACAGTTAGAAAATCTTACCACATGTCTGGAAACGCTAAAGATTTTGTAGCAGAATTTGCTCTACCAACTAAAGGTGGATCTACTACTAAACTTTGGATGGACTATGAAGAGTACTTACACATGTTAGATTTCAAAGAAGAATGTGAAATGTACTACTGGTATGGTCAAAAAACTTATGATTCAAACGGTGTAACTTCTATGAAAGATGAGAATGGACAACCAGTAATTGTAGGCCCAGGTCTATTAGAGCAAATTGTTAATACTGACACTTACTCTACTATGACTGAAACCAAATTAAAGAACATCATTGGTGATTTATTTTATCAAATGACTGATGCTGCTCAAAAACAAGTAACTCTTTACACTGGAACAGGAGGTGCT
>Ga0181416_1000379_pt1 | contig 11541 bp, 19 predicted proteins | sample 39SPOviralmetaG_FD_130141 | JGI IMG/M metagenome (GOLD analysis project Ga0181416, IMG submission 130141) | Marine viral communities from the oligotrophic San Pedro Time Series (SPOT) site, San Pedro Channel, CA, USA - 39 SPOT_SRF_2013-01-16 | ecosystem: Environmental > Aquatic > Marine > Strait... | reverse complement strand
TGGGTGCAAGACTTTTAAAAGAAGCTGCACGTAAAACAGTAAATGAAGCAGGAGACGGTACAACCACAGCTACAGTTTTATCTCATGCTATATTAAAAGAAGCAGAAAATTTAGAAATAAATAGTAGAGAATTAAAACAAGGTATAAATTCTGCTCTTAAAAAAGTATTAAAATATTTAGAAAAAAATACTTTACCTGTAAAAGGTGATATGATAGATCAAATAGCTACTATATCTACTAATAATGAACCTAAACTTGGTAAAATAATTGGTGATGCTTTTAGATCTGTTGGTCAAACAGGTGTTGTAATGATGGAACATTCATCACTTCCTGAAACAAATGTTGATTTAGTTGATGGAGTTCAATATGATAAAGGTTTAACAAACCAACATTTTATTACAAATAAAGCAAAGAAAACTGCAGAGCTAGAAAAACCTGCTATTTTACTTATAGAATCACCTGTAGAAAACATAAGACAAATACAATCTGTATTAGAATATGTTATAAAAAAGAATATACCTTTATTAATTGTTGCTGATGTAGAAGCACCTGTCATGGCTACACTTGCTATGAATAAAACAAAAGGTAATATTAAAATAAATATTATTAACGCACCTACATTTGGTGTTAATAAACGTGAAACATTAGATGATTTAGCTATGCTTACAGGAGCTACTGTCATTAATGAAGATCTTGGAGATGATATGGATTTAATTCAACCTGAATTTTTAGGTAGTTGCTTAAAATCTATAACGGATGAAAAAGATACCATAATACAAGTTGGTGAACCAAGTGAAGCTGTAATAAAAGCTATTGAAGCAGTAAAAGAAGAATTAGCTAATAAACCTAATCCAGCACATGTAATAAGATTAGAAAAAAGATTAGCAAGGTTATCAGCTAAAATTGCAGTTGTTAAAGTTGGTGCAAACTCTGATATAGAGTTAAAAGAAAAGGCAGATAGAATAGAAGACGCAATATGTGCTACTAAAGCAGCTATTAAAGAAGGTATTGTACCTGGTGGTGGTATTGCTTTATTAAATGCTTCTGAAGAAATTAAAACAAAAAACACTGCAGAACAAGTACTTTTAAATGCTATAAAATACCCTTTTAAAGTTATTTTAAATAACGCAGGTATTGAGTGTGAAAATTTACCTAAATTAATAGGCCAAATAAAAGGTAAAGGATTAAATGTAATTACTGGTGAAAATGTAGACATGATTAAAGCTGGAATTATAGATCCATTACTTGTAACTAAAAGTGCTTTAATAAATGCTGTATCAGTAGCAACAACAATATTATCAACCGATTGTGTAATTAATAACATAAGAACCAATGAAAGCAATAGGTAATAATATAATTATTAAACCCGAAAAAGTAATTACTGAAAAAACTAAAGGTGGTTTATTAATAGTTGAAAAAGACAGGGAAGATTTAAGATATAGAAAAGCTAAAATTATTTCTGTTAGTGATGAAATAAAAGTATTAAAAAAAGATACTATAATATATTATGATAAAGCTGCTGGTCATGGTATAGAGTTTAATAAAGAAAAATTTATTGTTATTAAGTTACAGGATGTCGTAGTTGTGTTATGAAAAAAGTTAATGCAAGTGACATCAGAGATTTAAACCTATTAAAACATTATAGGTTAATTCGTAAATGGGCTTGCAAAAACAATAATTTAAATGATGCAGATTTAGAGTTATTAATATACTTTGACTGTATGGATTTATTTACTAAACAGGATTTTAAGATCGGTACTTATGCTTACAGTTGGGACAACAGACGCTGGAACAAAATGATAAAAAACGATTGGATAGTTGTGTGGAGGAAACGAAACAGAACTACACAAAAGTATCATATCTATAAAGTTTCTTTTAAGTGTAAACAACTAATAGCTAGAATGTACCGTATTATGTTAGGTGAAGAAGATTTACCTACAAGTAAAAGAAGAAACCCTATAATGAGGGGAAAAACATATACAGATAAAGTTTTAATAACAGCAATACATAATCTTAATAAAGACAAAACAAGATGAAAAAAGACGCACTTCTACAAATGGGTATGGTAGATTCAGGTAAAGAAATAAACCCAATAAGTACTGTTAATCCAAATATACAAACTCAATTACCACCACAATCAAACACTATGGGTAGTGCTAATCCAGTTTTTAGTGATAAAACACAATTTGCTGCTAATGCAATTTATGGCAACGATACAAACAGGCAAGAATCTATGTCAGGTTTAAGTTCAATGAGTGGATTAACAAAGTTAGATGATTCTTCAGACTCTCCATTAGAAGGTAATGCTTTTGGGCAAGCTATGGCAGATACTGGTGGTGATTACGAGCAAGCACAAGAAATATTAAAAAATAAATAATTATGAACTCACCACTTAATAAAGAAGGATTTCCAGAAGTACCAAAAGCAAAACAAGGTAAGTTTACTAAATGGGTAAAAAACAATATGCCCGGTAAAGATACTTGCGGTGCTGCTTCATCAATAATGAAAAGTAAAGATAAATATTCTAAAAATGTAGTAGCTATGGCAAACTATGCTAACAATTTTGGATGTAAAAATAAAAAATCAAAAAAATGAAACACGATCCAGGTTATAACAAAGCAAGTAAAAACAAAAAAGTAGGTATAGTTGGAGAATCTCATATATGGGATGGTCCTTTAAATCAACAAGGTAGAATACATGGAGTAGGTTCTAGTTCAGGTATTACTGGTATGGAAGTATCTAAAGCTCCTTGTGGCCCAAATGCTTATCAAGTAAAGTTTCCTATAACTAAGTTAGTACAAGGATAAAATGGCAATTTCAGATATTAAACTATTAGCTATTAATAGTATAGCTCTTGCTGTATCAATGACACATATAGAAGTTTCACTTAAAATAATTCTTTTAGTAGTAACTATAGGATACACTGTATCTAAATGGGTAAAATTAAAAGACAATAAAAAATAAATTATGGAAAAAGGACACTATGGCTATTACACAGGTAATGCTAGACACTCACACACACCAATAACAAAAACAAATGTTCATGCTGCTGAAAGAGATGATGCAGCTCATATTTCTTATTTAAAAAGAGATATTGATTATGATGCAAAACACGGTCATAGTGATATTGACATGACAGCTGATGAAAAGCATATTTCTAAGTTGGCTGGTGATATAAAATATGATTCTAAAAAATACAAATAATCATGCCAAAACAACCATTTTATAAAATAGGAAGTGCTTTTTTACCAGCAACGCCAGGTAATACTAAACAAGATCCAAATAAAGGTGAAGGTCCTGATTACAAAACATATACTGATCCTAAAACAGGTAAACAAGGTAAATTAGACTCTGGTAGGTCATATTCTGAAGCATATAAAATTGCTCAAGACAAAGGCTTGACTGTTCCTGGAGAAAGCTTACAACAATATAGTAATTTTGCTAAATCTCAATTAGCAAATTATAGAGAAACAGGTGTATGGAAAAGTAGAAAAGATTTAGGATTCCAAGATAGATATGATACTATAGGTAGAGGAGAAGAAGAAACAGTAAGTTCTGGTGGAAGTAAAAGAGAGCCTACTAAATCTGTTAATGCTGGTATAAAACCAAAAGGAAAAATTGATCAAAAAATAAAACCCAAAGCAAAAACGTTTCCTACGTCTTCAACAAAATCTACTTCTAAAAATGATGGAGGAACTGGTTTAGTACGTAGAGCTTTACAAGGTAAATTTGCTGGAGATGTAGTTGATAAAAATTTAGCTAGATTAGGTACTGGAAGAGCTGGAAAACAATTTGTAAGATCTCTTAAGAAAGAAAGTGCAGCTGAAGGAATGACTGGAAGAGAAAGAAGATTACAAAAACAATTATCTAAAGCTACAGCTAACATGGCTGCTGCTGGTGGATCTGTAACTAAATCAAGAGATGGCAAAGTTGTTAATAGATCAAACACAGGTGGTATAGGTGCTAATGCAGATGCTGCTTACAAAGGTAGAGCTAGAAAAAAAGCTTTTAAAGCTGTAACAAGAGCAAACAGAATATCTAGTAGAATGAAAGCTTACGAAGGAGATAATTATTCTAGAGCTTTTGAAAAATAAAAAACAGAATAGAACTGTATAAATCTAACCAATAACAATAACAAAAACAATAACAAAAACAAAAACAAAATGGCAAAATTTATAAAATTTCCAATAGTTAAAGATAGCGCGGCTCAGCCACTAGGCCCATCTTATGATGTTTTAATCAACATTGAAGATATAGCTAAAATCGCAGCTACAGGTAACACTGGACAAAATGCAAAAACTTTAGTTGTTAGCTACAAGCAATCAGCTATAGGTACACCAGACGCTACAAACCCAAAAACAGCTACATTTGCTGTTCATGCAGATACTGATGGATCTGTAAATCCAACGCTTACTACTGGTCAAGCTAATACTATTTATAATGCAGTAAATAAATCACTAACTGCTAACCCAGGTGGTGTTTCTTCTACTGTACAATTAGGTAAAGATCAAGCGGCTACTCCGTTACAAATGTACTTTAGTGCAGTAACATACGCATAGTATTATGAAATCACAAGGACTAGGCGATTCAATAGAAAAGTTTACTACTAAAACAGGTATTAAGACCGTCGTTGATAAAGTTAGCGAAGGTCTTAATATTCCTTGTGGATGTCAATCAAGAAAAGAAGCGTTAAACAAAATGTTTCCATATAAACAATAATATGGCTTTTAAAATAAATAGACCTTATCCTAATTACTCTACTGCAATACATGAAGTAGCTTTAGAAGAAGGTGTTTTAGGTAAAGCCGATAGAAATGGAAATATATTAATTAATAAAGATATAACAGATCCAAAGCAAAGAGAAGACGTTATCAAACATGAAGAAGTACACATTAAACAAATGAAAGATGGTATTTTAGATTATGACGATAAATATGTTTACTATAGAGGTAAACGTTATGCCAGATCAAAAATGAAAGAAGGTAGTCCAGCTTTGCAATGGGAAAAAGATGCAAATAAAAAACAATAAAATGGGAAAAGGAAATAAATCAGTAAGTCAAATGCACCCTATAATGAAGCATATGAGTAATAGTGCTTTTAGAAAAGAAGGTGTATCTCAAGAAAGAAAAAACCTTGAACAAGATATGCCTGTAGATAGTAGAGCTAGTGCTACACCTAAAATGGGTAGTATGAAAAACGATGGTATATCTAAATATGGTCCACTTGATGCTCATCATCCTATGAAAAAAATGGGTAGTATGAAAAAAGATGGAATGCCTAAACATGGCCAACCATTTCACGACTATGGAAAGCCTATGAATAAAATGGGTTATAAAAAATAAATATGTGGAAATTACTACTAGGTCTTCTTAAAGGAGGTGATGGTAGAAAATCTGTCGCTGGAGGTTTAGCTTGGGAAATAAGAGAAGCTATTAAAGGTAAAGAGCTTGATCCAGAAAAACTAATAGAATTACAAACAAAAATTAATATGGTTGAAGCCTCGCATAGAACTTTATTTGTTGCGGGGTGGCGACCTTTTGTAGGTTGGATATGTGGTTTTGCTTTAGCATATAATTTTGTTATTCGTGATTTATTTATATGGATTACAAAATCAACAGATGTACCGCCACCACTACAAATGGAACATTTAATGACCGTACTATTAGGTATGTTAGGATTAGGTGGACTTAGAACTTATGAAAAAATAAAAGACAAAGTAAAATAAAAATGGGATATTATCAAAATAATTTAAGTGATTTCGCAACCGGTGGAATAGAGTTGCAAGAATCTAAAACACTAAAAGCAGCTGCATTAAGTAATTTATCTACTAATACTATAGCTGGTTTACCAGCAAGTAGTAGTGCTATTGTATATGCCACTGGAGGTACATATCCTGGAGCTGCTAGTCTTGAAACAGTAAGTATACCAAGAGGTGTTACTTTAGGTGCAACGTTTTTAGTTGCTACAGATGGTGCTGGTGCAGTAACTAGTGTTACTGTTGCGAACCAAGGACAAAATGTTGGTGTTGCTGCACAAACAATAGAATTTAGTTTAGCTTCATTAAATTTAGCTTTTGGTTCAACAGGAATAACAGGAGCGCTTACAGCTACTATTGCTGGTGGTGATTTAGAAAGACCAAGCGGTATATTTAATGAGAAAAAACCTGCTTTATACGTAGGTGGTACAGGTGATATAAAACTAACGTTAGCATCTGACTCACAACCTATAGTAGTAAAAAGTATAGCAGCAAGTACAATTTTACCCTTTGCTGTATCAAGGGTATATAACTTAACAAGTGATACAGAAACAACAGCAACAGAAATTATAGCGCTGTTATAAAATAATTATTAATTTAAATTTAATCAAATGACAAAAAAAATAAAAGAAGCTAATAAGCTTACAGATGACCAACTAGCTACTATTAGAAAACAACAAGAAGAAATAGCTCAAATATTAAAAGATGTGGGTTTTTTAGAAACACAAAAACATGGTTTACTTCACAAGTATGCCGGTATTGTGGAAAAAGTAGAAGAATTTAAAGTAGAATTAGAAAAAGAATATGGTGCTGTAAATATTAGTTTAGAAGATGGTACATGCACACCTATAGAAGAAAAAACAGAAAAAAGTGAGTAATGTTATAAGAAAAATCAGTATTGGATCTGATTATAAAAATGACGCTATGCACTATGCTGTAGGTCAACAAGTGTATGGCGGTCATACTATTTCACATATATTATGCGATGAAGAAAGTCAATCGTATAATATTTTTATAAAAAAAGATGATGAAGTATTGCCTTGGAAAAAATTTAATTCTCAAATGGCAGTATCGGTTGAATATGATTTAGAATATTAATGAATAGTATATATCAATTTATTATAAAACCTATAGGTGAAAGATATAATAATAAATTAAAAATCAACAACACAGAACTTATACTTAACTCAAGTATATCAAATCATAAATTTATAAATAGACATGCTGAAATAGTTGCTGTACCTCTTGCTTATAAAACAAATATAAAAAAAGGTGACAAAGTTATAGTACATCATAATTTATTTAGAAGGTATTATAATTTAAAAGGCAAATCAGTAAATAGTACTAAGTTTTTTAAAGACAATTTATATTTTGCACATCCATCTCAAATTTATATGTATTATAAAAAAGGGTGGAAAACAAACGCAGATTATTGTTTTGTAAAACCAGTATTAGAAAAAGATGTATATAAAGATACCAAATTAATAAAAAATACTGGAGTATTAAAATATACAAACAGCACGTTAGAAGCCCTTAAAATTAACACAGGAGATCTAGTTGGGTTTAAAAGTAATAGAGAATTTGAGTTTGTTATTGATAATGAACTTTTATACTGTATGGAATCAAATGATATTTTATTTAAATATGGAAATAAACAAAACCAAAAAACGTATAATCCAAGCTGGGCAAAAAGCAGTTGAAGAATTAATAAAAGTAGCTAAAGAAAAAATTGTAGATTCAGAAGATGATGTATCAGCTGACAGATTAAAAAACGCTGCTGCTACAAAAAAATTAGCTATATTTGATGCTTTTGAAATACTATCAAGAATTGAAGAAGAAGAAAATATAATTAATTCTATTAATAAAAATACTAAAGCTTCTAATTTTGGAGGTTTTGCTGAAGGAAGATCTAGATAATGTATACAAACACTTTATATAAAATTTTACCTAATCATATAAAACCTAAAATTATAAAAAATAATAATAGGTATAAAAAATGGGAACCAGGTTATAACAAAGAACACGATGTAGTTATTATAAGTAAAACAGGTAAAATAGGTGAAATATATGAAATACAGGGTTTAAAAATAGCTTTACCTTTAAGCGAAAATGTATATAAAAGATCTGTAAATAAAACAGATCAATATTGGGAAATATTTGAGTACCCAAAACAATTATCAAAACTTAAAACAGTTTTTGATTGGAACCAAACATCATTAGATTTTAAAAATACTTGGTATGATTATATTGACGAAGAGTTTAAAAGACGTGAAGAAGGCTTTTGTTTCTATAACAAAGGTATTCCTAGCTATATTACTGGGTCTCATTATATGTACTTGCAGTGGACAAAAATTGATGTTGGCAACGCGGAATTCAGAGAAGCCAATAGAATCTTTTTCATATTTTGGGAAGCCTGTAAACTTGATACCAGATCCTATGGAATGTGCTATCTCAAGAATAGAAGATCGGGATTTTCTTTTATGGCCTCATCAGAACTCGTACACCAAGCAACAATATCTAGTGATTCACGGTACGGGATATTATCAAAGACTGGAGCAGATGCGAAGAAAATGTTTACAGACAAAGTGGTACCAATATCCGTTAATTACCCATTCTTTTTTAAACCGATACAGGACGGTATGGATCGTCCCAAAACGGAACTTGCATATCGTGTACCCGCGTCGAAGTTCACAAGGCGTAAGATCGATCAGAATGAACGTCCCGAGGAACTCGTTGGGCTCGATACCACGATCGACTGGAAGAATACCGGTGACAACTCATACGACGGGGAGAAACTCAAACTCCTCGCACACGATGAATCGGGCAAGTGGGAGAGGCCAGATAACATCCTCAACAACTGGAGGGTCACGAAGACAACGCTAAGATTAGGTAGTAGAATTATAGGTAGGTGTATGATGGGATCTACATCTAATGCTTTAGATAAAGGAGGTAATAATTTTAAAAAATTATATGATGCGTCAGATGTTACAAAAAGAAACCGCAACGGACAGACTAATTCAGGATTATATAGTTTGTTCATACCTATGGAATGGAACTACGAAGGATACCTTAATACTTATGGGTTTCCTGTATTCGAAACTCCAAAAAAACCGGTCAAAAGTATTGACGGATCCAACATTGAAATTGGCGTTATCTCACACTGGGAAAACGAAGTTGAAGGTTTAAAAAATGATCAAGACGGTTTAAATGAATTTTATAGACAATTTCCTAGAACAGAAAAACACGCTTTTAGAGATGAAGCAAAACAATCTTTATTTAATCTAACTAAAATTTATGAACAAATTGATTATAATGAAGATTTAAGAAATACAAATGTAATTACAAAAGGTAATTTTCAATGGGAAAATGGGATTAAAGATAGTAGAGTTATATTTATTCCTAATAATAATGGTAGATTTTTAGTTTCCTGGGTACCTAATGATAATTTACAAAACAAGTATATTATAAAAAATGGTGTTAAATATCCAGGTAACGATCACACTGGTGCTTTTGGTTGTGATCCATATGATATTTCAGGAACAGTTGATGGTAGAGGTTCAAAAGCTTCTTTACATGGTTTAACTAAGTTTTCAATGGAAGATGTACCACCTAATTTATTTTTTTTAGAATATATTGCAAGACCTCAAACAGCAGAAATATTTTTTGAAGATGTTTTAATGGCTTTAGTTTTTTATGGTATGCCATTACTTGCAGAAAATAATAAACCTAGATTATTATATTATTTAAAAAGAAGAGGTTATAGAGGTTATTCTATGAATCGTCCTGATAAAGTATATAATAAATTATCTGTTACAGAAAGAGAAATAGGTGGTATACCTAATTCAAGTGAAGATATAAAACAAGCACATGCAGCTGCAATAGAAGATTATATTGAAAATTTTATTGGATTTAATAATGAAAGATATGGTGATATGTATTTTCAAAGAACACTAGAAGACTGGGCTAAGTTTAATATAAATAATAGAACTAAACACGATGCTTCCATAAGTTCTGGCTTAGCTATTATGGCTTGTAATAAAAATAGATATACACCAACAGTAAAAAGAACTATAAATAATTTACCTTTAGACTTTAAAAAGTATAATAATAAAGGAGTAACTTCAAAAATACTAAATTAATGGTTAATATTAACTATAACAGTGCTTTTCCAGATCAGGTGGTACCTGAAGAAGAGAAAAAGTCAAAAGAGTATGGTTTACAAGTAGCCCAAGCAATTGAATATGAGTGGTTTAAAAACTCTAGTGGTCAAAATAGATATATTAATAATTTTCAAAATTTTAATAGACTAAGACTTTATGCTAGAGGAGAACAACCAGTACAAAAATATAAAGATGAATTAGCTATAAATGGTGATTTATCTTATTTAAATTTAGACTGGAAGCCTGTGCCAATATTATCTAAGTTTGTAGATATAGTAGTAAATGGTATGACACAAAAAGGTTATGAAATAAAATCTTTTGCTCAAGATCCATTTGCTATAAAAAATAAAACTACATTTGCTCAAAATGCTATAAGAGATATTGAAAATAAAGAAATGATTGAAGCATTACAAGCTCAATTAGGCCCTAATGCTAATTTATTTGCTTCAGCATCACCAGATGATTTACCAGGAACTACAGAAGAATTAGATCTTTATTTACAATTAAACTTTAAACAAAGTGTTGAAATAGCAGAAGAAGAAGTTATAAATAATATTTTAGACTATAATAAATATGATCAAGTAAAAAAACAATTAGCATACGATTTAACTGTTTTAGGTATAGGTTGTGTTAAAACTGATTTTAATTTATCTGAAGGAATAACTATAGATTATGTAAATCCAGCTAATTTAGTATATTCATATACTGATGATCCAAATTTTGAAGATATATATTATGTAGGTGAGGTTAAAAGTATGTCATTATCAGAAGTTAAAAGACAATTTCCTTATTTAACAGATTCAGAATTAGAAGAAATACAAAAATACCCTGGTAGAAATACATATCTAGAAAACACTTGGTGGGGCCAAGACACTAAAGATCAAGTACAAATATTATATTTTGAATATAAAACTTATCAAGATCAAGTTTTTAAAATAAAACAAACAGAACAAGGTTTAGAAAAAACATTAGAAAAACCAGATACATTTAATCCACCACCTAGTGATAACTTTAATAGAATATCAAGATCAATAGAAGTATTATATACTGGAGCTAAAGTTTTAGGTCTTGGTAATAATCTTTTAAAATGGGAATTAAGTGAAAATATGACAAGGCCTTTTGGTGATACGACTAAAGTTAATATGAATTACGTTATTAGTTCACCTAGAATGTATCAAGGCCGTATAGAATCTATTGTAAGTAAAACAGTTGGATTTGCAGATATGATTCAATTAACTCATTTAAAACTACAACAAGTAATATCACGGTTAGTACCTGATGGTGTTTATTTAGATGTTGATGGGTTAGCCGAAGTTGATTTAGGTAATGGTACAAATTATAATCCTGCTGAAGCGTTAAATATGTATTTTCAAACAGGTAGTGTAGTAGGAAGATCTTTAACTCAAGATGGTGATTTAAATAGAGGTAAAGTGCCGGTGCAAGAATTACAGACTTCTTCAGGTATGTCTAAAATACAGTCAATGATACAAACTTATCAATATTATTTACAAATGATAAGAGATGTAACCGGGCTTAATGAAGCAAGAGATGGTAGCACGCCTGATAAAAATGCTTTAGTTGGTTTACAAAAGCTTGCAGCTGCTAATTCTAATACAGCTACAAGAC
>Ga0181416_1000378_pt1 | contig 11571 bp, 7 predicted proteins | sample 39SPOviralmetaG_FD_130141 | JGI IMG/M metagenome (GOLD analysis project Ga0181416, IMG submission 130141) | Marine viral communities from the oligotrophic San Pedro Time Series (SPOT) site, San Pedro Channel, CA, USA - 39 SPOT_SRF_2013-01-16 | ecosystem: Environmental > Aquatic > Marine > Strait... | reverse complement strand
GAGACACTTTAGTACCTACTTCCCACTTATATTCTGGGTCTTCTGGTTGGCAGAGGTGTCCAATCCCTAGAGTTTTATAGCCTAAGCTATCCTCATAGATTTCAAGGACTTCGCCTTCGTGTCGTTTAATATCTTGTTTGCATAATTCTATATCCATTATAATCCTAGTCCTTTCATTTGTGATTTAAGTTCTCTATCTTCAATATCTTGTGCAGCTTCTGAGGTTGCGTTAAAAGGTAATCCTGTATTTCTATTTATCATTTCATCAGGTTCGTCTTTTACGTTAGGTACGTTAGTAACTATACCACCTTTAGAATAAGAATATTTAGTTTTAAATTTCTTTTTCTTGTTGTCTTTAGCTGTTGTTCCTCTAGCTATTTGTCTTAATTTTTTCTTAGTTCCTTCTCCAAATATCACATCGTAAGCAGAGTAAAAAGGTGCGTTAATTGCAATTAATTCACTAAATCCTTTTCTATAAAGTATTCCATCTGCTACATCTTGCACAGCAGGACCACCTATTGCTTTAATAGCTGCAGCAATTGGACCAACATTCCTACTCATTTCAGAATCAAACCTATACCCATAATCAACAGGACCAAAAGCTCCCCAACGTCTTCCAGCATCTCCTATAATTGATAAATCGCTTTTACGTTCTCCTGTTTCATAATCTAGTGTAGCCTTACCACCACTTCTAATTTCATTACCTACATGTGCAACTGCTGTCATTAAAACTGCAGTACTTAATATTTTAGGAGTAGCTGTTGTTGGATTATTCCATCCTTCATTAACAAATCTTTTAAGAATAGTGTTGTTAAATACTGTAGGATAACCAGCAAACTGGACTAAAAATTGTGCTGAAGGATGTGAAAACCATAAAGGTCTGTTAGCTTCTGCAGTACTTGGATTTAAAATAATTTCTTTAGTAAATCTATTTGCACCACCTATAAGGTCTCTACTATAAAAATTACCATTAAAAGAAACATTACCATATCTATCTTGTATAACATTTCCATTTCCATCCATTCCTCTTGCTCTGTTTAAATCATATTTACCATGTTTGTCTAATGAATTTTTATACCATTTTAAAGCTTCTTTATCATCAATACCTAATTCATTTAATTGTTTAGTTAAATATTCTTTATTTGCCGTAGTTAATTTTCTACCTGTTAATGTTTTACCATAAAATAATTGTTCTGCATTTTGTTTAATTAATCTTTTACCAGTAGTAAATGAAGCTAATTGAACAGCCTTAGTCCACTGAGTTAATAAGTTAGTTTTAAAAAACATTTGTTGAGCGTGTTTAGCCCATGAACCATTTAAAGCTTCACCTGCTAATCCTTCTATTCTTTCTTGTACTGATTGTTCTAAAGCTAATCCAGTTTGATATAGCTCTCCCCAGACTTCATCATCAACATCTTTCCAACCTTTAACTTTTTTACCATTTGCCATTTGCATAAATTTCCACATTCTATCAAATGTGTTAGAGCCTTCTGCAACTAAACTTTTTCTAATAGTATTTAATACATTTCCTGTATCACTGGGACTTGCACGTGATAATAATATTAAAGGTTCAGTAACACTAGATAAAGTAGCAAAAGGTAAATGAGCTGCTTGTTGAGAAAACTTAACTATATCAGAAAAGTTTCTACCAAATTTAGTATTTCTAAATACACTATCTTGATAAGTTTCTAAACCAGTAACTCTTTTAAACATTTTTTCAATACCTGAACCAACTTTATTAGCTTCTTCAAGAGTCATACCACCAGCTTTTAATTCATCTACAATAGCTAATTTTTCTGTTTGAAACTCTGCGAGTGTATTGCCAAAATATTTTTTACGTCCTTGAGATTGAGACATATTAGTAAAATAATTTTCTAATACTTGTTGTACATCTGTTTCTAAAAACTCAGAAATTTCAGAGTCTTTAATTTTATTAAATCTTCTTGATTGAAAAAATCCTAATGAATTATTAGCTCCTGCTTTTCTTAATTCATAAGGTGTAAATTTCTGGTCAATCATACTGTGAACAATCTCTTCAGCTTTTAATCTTTTAGCACCTTCGTTAATTTCAAGTTTAGTGTAAGGTCTTTGTTTTTCTTTTAATAGTTTTTCACTTAATTCTTCAAAACTATTAACACCGTATTTACTTCCTAAATCAAATACTTCTGAATCTAAACCCATATCATCAACTCTATTAGCCGGTACTTTACTACCATCTTCTAATACAACTTCAAAAATACTCTTTTCATTTATAGGGTCTGCGTGTCCTGACTTTATTAAAATATCTACAAACTTATCTTGTTTTCTAAGAAGAACATCAAACTTATAAAGTCTTGGAAAGAAGCCACCTTCGTTAGTAGTATTAGGTTTAAATAAATTTAAAGCTTGTGCTTCATCAAATGATTCATCTAATAAATTTCTAATACCTGTATATGCTTGAGCAACATCAGTATCTACAGTATAAATTTTATTACCACTTCTATACTCACCACCATTAGATAAAATATTATCTATAGTTCTTTTACCCTGACCAGATTTAGTTCCTATATTTTTATCTGATAACAAAGCATATAAAGTATCGTTTTGGTCAGCTACAACTTTGGATTGCCATCCAGTCCTATATAAATTATTTAGTGCTTTATTTAAACCATAATGATATTTACCAAACTGTCTTCCTACAAACTCACCAAAAGACCATTGACTTTCTTCACCATTTTTTAACTTAGCTTTTTTAACAGTACGTTCTCCTTCTCTTACAAGACCTGTATCATAATCATGTCTCATTTTTCTTAAAAAGTTTTGAAGTAAAGGAGAAGTTTTTGCGTCTTCTAAAAATTCTGTAGTAGCTTTACCTGTTGTATTTGCCATAATAACATTTAAACGATGTTGATTTTTCTTTTTTAATTGTGGCATTTTATTACGTACAGTTTCTTTAATACGTTGTTTCATAGAAGGTGTAAAATCTAAATCATTATCTATATTAAAAAATATATCTTCGTCTTGTCCTACTAAATCCAAATCTTCTACGTCTCTAGTAGCTTGGTCAATTTCCCATTTTTCTAATTCTAATTTTCTTTGTTTTGGACCTATGAAACCAACAACATCTTCATTAGCATACATAAATTCTTTTTCAGCAAACTTAGCATATCGTGTACCTGCTGCAGCTCCTACACCAATACCAACTGCTCCTCCTGCTAATCCACCTATTAAACCTGAAGCTACTGTTTGAGATAAATCTATTTCATCAATTAAACCTAAATCAACATTCATATCCTGCATAAAATAATTATGCAATCCTCCCCAAGCCATGCCTTCAGCAGCACCATATAATCCATAATCTTTTGCTGTACCTTTAACAACAGCTTTTTTTAATTTAGATTTTGTAAATGCACTAACACTTTGTTGGGCTGCTTTACCTAAAGCTGCACGACCTGCTAAAGTTGCACCTCCTGTAGGTATGGCAAACATCGCTGTGATTATATTTAAAGGGTCTAAAAGAATATCTCCAGCCATATCTTTAACTAAACCAAAATGTTCTTTAAAACCTTTTAAGTTTGTATTTTTAAATTCATTTTGTAAATAAATGTAATCTTCTTTTTGTTCATCTGTCCACTTACCTGTTTGAAAAGAACGTGTAGCTGCTGCACTTAAACTATATTCAGCATCTCTAAGATACTCAAATATGTTATCATTACTTTCTACACCTTCTAAAAATCTTTCAGCTCTCATAGAAAATTCATCATCATTTGCAAGTTCTGTTAAACTTTTCTTTTTAGAAGAATATGGAGATTTTGGTGTGACATTTTGCTCAATGTTTTGGTCAATCTTTTCAAGACCTTTATAACCTAAAGGTTCTTCTTTAGAAGTTTCTATTTGCTGGTACATTAAACCAAGATTTTGTTTTTTTAATTCTTCTTCAGTTAGCCCTTCTTCGGTTGAAGGAGAGCGAGTTAGTTCATCATAAGCTTGTAATATTCTAGACATTTTCTAATAACATTTTTGCAAATCGTTTAGCTCTTTTAGGAGTCTGTTTAGCCCATAAAGAATCTAAAGCTTCATCATGTGCAGCTTTCGCATCTCCTCTATCAATAGCGTCCCACATTTTAGTAAAAGCTAACCCACCATCTTTACCAAGTTGAAAAAAGAAAGATACAAACATCTCTTCATTTTGTTTATATAATTCCGAATTTAATAAACCTTTATCTTCCATTACTTCATTGGTAATATTACTAAATTTATTTATATCGTTCTGAGTCCATTTTTGAACTACGTCTGTAGGGACATAATCACCTTTTTTATAAATTTCTTTTTCTTCATCAGTTAATTTATGTCCCATTCCAGCAGTTAAAATTCCTTCACTGTCTTCATATACATTAGTTCTATACCCTTCATCATTTAGTAATTTTTTAACTATTAAATTATCAGATTGTTTAATCTGCATTTCAAATAATTTTTCTTTTTCTTTTTCTAAAACTTTAGAATCTGTAGATGTATTTGATTTTAAATTACTTACTTTTTCTGTTTGACTATTTAATTTTTTAGTTGGTCTACTTTGTACATCTTCACCAAAAGCTTTTATAACTTGTTGTGCTATAGCTCCGGGTTTATTTACAGGATTAAGTAAACCCTTGGCAATACCTAAACCAAGTCTTTCAGTTCTTGTAGGCATACGAGACTCTACATACTCTTCAAAATTAAATCCATCGGGGTGTGGTATGTTTTCAAATAAATTTTCTTGTAATATTAATTTTTGACTATCTTTAATTTTAGAGTTTTGTATATTTTTAAAATGTAAATCAAATACTTCTCTCTGTCCTTCAGGGCTCATAGAGTCCCACTTATCATCAGTATTGAATTCATTACTGTCACTTTCTTTAGGAGTCATTATACCGTCACCTAACAATGCAGGAATTTCTCCGCTAAACCTATCGTAGGAATATTTGCTTACAATTTTTTCTTCCATAATACCGTTAAAGTCATAAGTTTCTCTGGGAATAACACCAGAACTTTTTAATCCTTCTCTAGATACAATAGCTGTAGCAAAATTTAATCTATAAGTATCGTCTCTCATATTACTTCTAAATGTTTTAATTTTAGATTCAGTGACATCTACTCCTATTTCTTTTAAACTAGATACATAAATATTTTCTGCTAAATCAGTATCTTGATTTAATAATAAAGAAGTTCCTGCAATGTCGTTTACCATTTCTTGTTTTTCAGAGGCTGTTAAATCATTAAGATATCTAGCATACATTGTCCCTCTATTTCTAGCCATCATTCGACCGGTAGTTGTTCCTATAGCTATATTCATAAAGTCATCATTCTTAGCAATACTCCTGTCTTTCATTCTGGTAGCAAAACTATCTAAATTATCGTTTGCTTGAATAACTAGTCCTTCATTTATAGGGTCTCTAACTTCTACACTAAACCTTCTTGTATCTTTTCTAAAATCGGCAAATGATTTATCTACTGAAGTTATTAATGTAGTTCTTAAATTTAAATTAGCTAATGAATTATCAAGTTCATTGCCGTATAAATCTTGTTTATCTATATCTTTAAATTGATTTAACTCACCTTGTTTTTGTTTTCTTATTCCTATTTTACTAAAAATATTTTTAACACTATCTACAATTCCTATATTACGATATTTATCTTTTAATCCATCAAAATAAACTCTTTCTGCTTTAGATAATTCAAACTCACTTAAACCCATTCCTTTTTTAATTGCCTCTACTCTATCAGGCTGACCCAGTAAGTCACTTAATTCTTTTTCATATGTTTTATATTTATTATCTGTTAAATATTCTGTTACTGTATTTTTTAAAGCATTATCAAAAGTTTGTCTGTAATAAACTCCGTCATTTTTAAAAGCTTGAAAGTCGTACGGACTAGCTGCTTCTATTACAGCATCAATAGGTTTTCTTAATTTAGCTTCTAAAGCACCTTTATATTCACTGTCCATAAATAACTCTACTCTTTCTTCAATAGGTTTATCTTCATGCCATGTTTCAGGCATTACTGATAATACATTAGAAATTGTATTTATTTCTTTAGCTTGTGTAGCGTTATTGGATTGTTGAAATATTTTCCTAGCTTCTATTTCTTTTTCTCTTTTATTATAAGCACTTTTAAATACAGCTTGACCAGCCATAAGCACACCCATAGCTTGTTGAAATTTTCTATTCTTTTTATCTTCTTTAGCTTGTGCTGCTGCTATGTCTGATTGTCTTTGTAGTAAAGAACCTCCGAGTTCTTCTATACTCATATCTCCATAGTTACTGATTAAACTTCCTATATCATTATCAGCCATATTAAACTCCTGTTTTACCTAATAAACTTTCTTGAGATTGTAGCTCAGGTTTAGGTTTCTGTAAAATACTTTGTTGTACTTTTTCTACATCTAAATTATTTAATTGTTCTTCTATATCAGCTCCTACTGAAGCTGGTTGAGGTCTTAAAACTCTAGCATCTTTAAATCTTCCACCTTCTTTCATTAATGTTTTAGATTGATTTATTATTTCTTCTGATTCTTCTTCGTCAGGCTCTTCGTCTTCAATATCTAATGTAGGTTTAATTCCCGACCTTTCAGCAATAGCTAATAGCATATACATCGTAGGCTCTAGTAATTGTAAAGCTAAATCAGGATTAAACTTTCCTTGTCTAAATCCTTCTACTAACATAGTTTGAGCAATAGCATCTACTGGGATTTTATCCATCATTAACTTTTGTATTTCTTGAAGATTGTCAGGTTCTAATATATTTAAAAATATTTTTTGTCTAGCCTCATTTAAATTTACCATTTCAGGTTGTTTTTTCCAAGCATAATCTGCATCGGGACTATTTGTTAAAGACTGTCCCGGGATAGGAGCTTCAAAAGCTGTTTGTTGTAAAGATTCTGGTATTGGTTTACTTTCCATTTATTATCCTTTATGTTGCGTAAAAATCTTCTAATATCATACCGTATCCTGAAGTTAGTTTAGCTATTCCAGTAGGGTCATTATCTACACTATTTATATTTATAAAATTTTGTGATGGGTATTTATATGAATTACTAGTTGCTGCAGCTAAAGTATCTCTAGCTATAGCCTCAGCAGTAGCTGCATTACTACGTCTTACTAAATAATCTGAATAAGCTGCATCACTTTCATCTTGTAGAATTCCTTGTCCCTTTTCAGATACAAAAGATACTTTTTTATAAAAATCAAATTCTTTACTATCTTTAACTTTTGCTTTAAATGAATCATATTCTACATCACTATCAAACAAACTAGGCTGTTTACCTTCAGGAACATAATTAAGACTTTTGTCTGTAATAGTTTTAAAGGGACTGTCTAATAGTTTTCCATCATCTCCAGTTTTATAATATTCAAATCCTGTATCAGTAGCTTTTTTAGTTAATCCTTTTATTCCTTTGGATTCAAATTTATTAATGTCTCTCATGAATTTATTACTGTCTTGTAAAGCATTTAAATCTTTTTTAGACATATCTTTTATAAAATCATCTTTGGTAAAAGGGTTACTGTCAGTTACAATATCTGTGCGAATTCCACCAGATGTTAATGAATCAGATAAATCAACAGTAGACCTGTCTATAAATCCACCAGTAGATTCACTTACAAAATCTCTAAATGCACTACCTGCACCTCTAGCTCCTTGTTTCATAAATGGTTTACTTACAGTATTCATTCCATATTCAATAGCATCCGTAACTCTATTAAAAACTCTACCTACTCCATCTTTAACCCAATTTGCACCAAATTTAATTTTATCACCAATTCCTAAAATAAATTCTCCTGCCTTTCCCATATTACCTAGCCATCCTGATAAAACATTACCCATGCCCGGAAGTAAAAAAGAAAGTGCAATAGAGCCTAAAGGTCCTAACTTTCCAAAAGCTTTTGCTATTTTACCTAAACCTTTTTTAAGTCTTTTACCTATTTTAGAAAATCCTTTTTTTACTTTCCTACCTATTTTTCTTAATTTACCCATATTATTTCCTTTTAACTTAACCATCCATCTAATAATCTAGCAATACTACTAACATTATCATCCCAACTATCTTTTTTATTTACAGCTTCAGAGTTTCCTAAAGCAGCTATAAGTAAAGAAGCTTTACGTTGTTGTTCATTATCCCATCTTTTAAAATCAAAATCTGCCTCATCCCCAAGCTCTTGCCATAAAAAATTATTAGCAGAAGCACTTAAATTAAAAGCATTCTGTGCATTCTGTTGATTAATTGCATTAAAAGCAGCAGTGTCCGCAGTGTTTGCTTTACGTCTCCATTCTACATTAGACTGTGCAATTATTGTTTCATTTTGTGTATTAAATTGTTCTTTTGCAAAATCTTGTTGTGAATTAAATTTAGACATGTCTGTCTGTAATTGTGCTTCTAGTTTCTCAGCTTCAAATTCATTACCAACTCTTCTAGCTTCTGCAGCATTAGTATTAGCTGTATTAAACTGTTCCATAGCATTTAATTGACTGCTATTAAATTGTTTATTCTGTTGTTCTAAATTAGACATAAACTGATTTACTTGATTTTCACTAGTAGCATTAAACTGTGCTTGAGCATTAGAAGCTGATTGGTCAGATAACAATCTTTGTTGTTCTTGTTGACTTCTCATCATACTTGCTTGTTGTTCGTTTGACAAGTTAGCCATGTCCATTTGTAAAAAGTTTTTAGCATTACTAATAGATAACTTAGTTCTTTGGTCTACGTTAGCCATGTCAAGTGAAGCTAAAGCTGTAGCTTGTTGCATAACTAATTGTTGGTCTGCATTCATATTAGTAATAGCTACTGTTTGCATAAACTTACTGTTAGCTAAAACTCTTTGTTGGTCAGCATTAAAGTTTGCCATGTCCATATTAGCAGTAACATTAGCGTTTTGCATAGCTTTTTGTTGGTCAACATTAAGTTGAGCTAGTCCCATTGATTGAGCTAATTCACCATTCTTAATATTAACCTGCATTTGTTTATTAAGATTTGCAAGTTCTGTCTGTTGTTCAGCACTAAGATTTTCTGAACTAGCTTGATTAAGAGCTGACAAGTTTGCAAGTTTCATTTGCTGGTCATTAGATAGATTAGCTAAATCCATTTGTTGTTTAAACCCAGCATTTTTAGATAAGAAATCTGCAGCGGTTTGCATTTCTAACATACGTTGTTGATTAGTCGCAGCCTGATTAGCTCCTTCAACTTGTGCTTCTATTTGAAGCTCTGCCATATTTACTTGTTGCTCATTACCAAGATTTTGCATGTTCATCTGCTGTTGATTTTGAGCAGTAACTAAAGCAGCTTGTTGTTGATTTTGTAAGTTAGCTAATCTTGTTTGTTGTTGTTGTTCAGCAGTAGTCATTACAGCTTGTTGTGTAAATTGACTTTGCATTGTTTTCATCTGCTGAGACATCTGTGCAGTTTGACTTGCAGCGTCTTGACGGTTTGCCAAGTTTTGCATTCTCAATTGTTGTTGCTGTGTAGCTTGTTGTAAATTTGCTTGTTGTTCGTTGCTTAAGTTTTGAGCTGCTCTAGCCTGTAAAGCTTGTGCGTTACTTTGAGCCATTGGCATAGCACTTTGAATAATAGAATTAAACAAAGCATCTCTACCAACCGTAGAAACACTTAATCCTCTTTCTGCCATTCTTGCATTCATTGCATCTACAGCAGGTTTAGCCCACATTGGAATCTCACCGTCTTCCATGCCACCTAATAAACTTTCCATTTGTGAAGATACTAAAGCTTCTGTAGGCAGTGCAGCAATAGCAGCGTTAACTTCTACAGGATTATTATCTATCTGAGCTTCTACGGTTGCAGGGTCTTCTACAATAGCAGCAGCTATATCAGAAGGTATATTACCAACTTCAGCTACCATAGATGCAGCAGCACCTTTAGCCTCAACACCTTTTACTGCTCTTTGTTGTGCAGCTTCATAACCTACTGTACCTATTATTTGTGCAGCTTGTCCATCTGTAGCAGGTACGCCTGTAATAGCTTCACGTTCTTTTTTTTCTGCGTCAGCTGTTGGAGATACTTGTACTTTAGTTCCTGTTACTTCTGGAGCAAACGCACCTGCAGATAAAACCCCATTAACATCTGTTGCTTTAGCAGCATTCATTATACTATCTTCAACTTGAGCAGCTACTGCACTTCCAGATAATTGTCTTATTTCATCTACTGAAGCTTTAGCATCAGGAGACAGTACGCCTGTTTTAGCATCTACAGCTACTTGAGTTCCTGATACGGTTGTAGTAGGAGCTGTAACAGCTTTTGTAACTTGAGTAGCATCGGCTGTATCTGCTGTTCCTTCTTTTACTTTTTCTATAGCGACATCAGCTTTATCTGCAGCAACTCCTCTTTCAGTATCTCCCATTTGAGGTACATCTTCTTTTGCGATTTCAGTTCCTTCAGCTACTTCACCTGTTTCACTTACTAATCTTTTAGGTTCAGGTATTGTTGGCATATCTTCAGGCATTATACCTTTAGCCATTTGTGCTGCAGTTTGTCCTGTACCTACTACTCTCGCTTGTCTTTCAGATTCAAATTGAGTTTGTAATTCTTCATTAGTAGGAGGTTTATCATCTACATTTTCTTTTTTTTCTTCTTTTTGTAAAATCCAACTAGTTCCATTCCACTTGTAAACTTTACCATTTTCAGTTTTAAGTTCACCTATTTGAGGTCCTCTAGGCTCATCTTCTTCATTTGTACCGCTTCTACCATCTCGTTCAGGTTGAACAGCAGTACCACCACCAACACCACCTATTGATGGTTCTTCATTACCTACAGGAGGCATTACAGGTTTATTGATAGGTTTATTTATAGGTTGAGCTACAGGTCTGTTAGGTTTATTAATTTTATCTAACATATCATCAGGTTCAGCAGGTATAGTATTTTTACCACCTTTAGCAAAAGAAACTCTTGGTTTATATTTCTTTAATCTTTTCTTTTGTTGTTTATTTTTTTTACTCATTTAAATACCTTTATATATATTCTACTTGACTTCAAAGAGTTTGTCAAGCTTTTCACTGATTTTTTCCATTCTGTCCATGAGTCTACCCATGTCATCTTTTAATTCGTTCTTTGTTACGTACTCTCTTGCAATCTCTTCACGTGTTTTATTTAAGAGAATGTCGAGTCTTTTGTTTTCTGAAGTATTACCACGAATACCATAAAGCACCGGAGCTAACACCAAAGTTATGAAAATGTTCCAGAACAGGTAAGGTGTTAGTTCCATTGTACTTAACTGTTGTCAGTTATGTATTTCTTACCAGTAGCAATAGCTGCAACGTGAGTAGTCTTTTTACTATCTGCTGCACCTTTTACATCTGGAGTTTCATCATCACTATCAACAGGTTTGTATTCTAAAATAATTTCTAAATGGTCTACATTTCTTTGTACCATTTCATTTATTTCAGATTGCTCCATGCCTTCAACATTCCAAGTTCCAGCTTTTACACCGTCAATTAAGTTTACGCTATCAGTTCCTGCTGTGAGGACTTCTGTTACTGTTTGTGCCATATTATTCTCCTTTTAGTTTATTAATTTCAGATTGTAAGGCTTCAATCTGTGTTTGTTGTTCT